>QWCP01000233.1_pt1 | contig 25469 bp, 27 predicted proteins | sample 1972561 | NCBI WGS metagenome assembly QWCP01 (sample SAMN09866705, study PRJNA288562) | Human vaginal metagenome isolate pre4_vaginal, whole genome shotgun... | isolation source: vagina | host: Homo sapiens | place: USA: California
GCTGGAACTGATTCTGTGTAGTCATCTAATTTTATTTGATTAATTGGACTAATCATAAAAAGTCCTACCATTACAAGAGCAGCTGATGTTGCTTGTGCTGGCACAATTGAAAAAATCGGGAATAAAAATAGGGATACAAAGAAGAAGAAGGCACAAGATAGTGATGTAAGTCCAGTTCTTCCTCCATCTGCAACACCTGATGCAGATTCAACAAAAGTTGTAACAGTAGATGTACCTAGTAGGGCACCAACAACTGTACCAATGGCATCAGATAAAAGGGCACGACCAACTCTTGGAAGGTTTCCATCTTCGTCGATTAAGCCTGCCTTTGTGGCAACTCCAGTTAAGGTTCCCACTGTATCAAATAAGTCTACGAATAAGAATGTAAACATTACAGAGAACATATCAAAGGTAAATAAATCTCCCCAGTGAAGTTTAAAGGCAACAGGGCTAAGTGATGGTGGAAGTGAGAATAACATTCCTCCAGGTAAGTGACTAACTCCCAAGATAAGAGCAAGTACAGTTCCTGTTATAATTCCATATAAAAGTGCTCCCTTGACATTTTTTGCTGTCAAAAGTGCCATGACCATAAGTGATACTATAAAAACAAGAGATGGTCTTGATGCAATTTCTCCAAGAGAAATTAAAGTTGCGTCATTATTTACTATAACTCCTGCTGAAATAAGTCCAACTAGGGTTATAAATAATCCTATACCAACAGATACTGCATTCTTAAGTGACATTGGTATTGAAGTAAATATTGCTTCACGAATGTTAAAGAAGCTCATCACTATAAAGATGATACCTTCTAAGAATACTGCCGTTAAGGCGTAGGACCAATCGTGACCCATACTTAATACAACTGTGTAAGTGAAGAAAGCATTAAGTCCCATTCCTGCTGAAAGTGCGAAGGGCAAGTTTGCAAATAGTCCCATAAAGAGCATTGCAATTATTGAAGCAACTATGGTCGCAGTGAAAACTCCACCCTTGTCCATTCCAGTTTCAGATAACATGTTTGGATTTACAACAAGAATATATGACATTGTCATAAAAGTTGTAAGTCCTGCCAAGAATTCTGTCTTGGCATTAGTCTTTCTCTCATTGAGAGAAAATGTTCTTTCTAAAAAACTTGAATTTGTTTCCATTTTTTCCTCCTCGTATAAAATACATTTTTTATTCTATCACATTGGACGACAAATGAAAGTGTGATGATAATATTTTTTTATTCTCTTTTATTTAATTTTAAGCAAGAAAAAAAGACTCTTGAAGTGGGACTTCAAAAGTCTTTCTCTATTAATAATCTTTTCTCTCTCCTAGTAGTCGAGAGATTATATAAATTGTTATTACAAAGGCAAGTAAGAATAAAGTCAATTTAAGAGAACTTGTTCTTTTTATTATGCCAAGGAAAAATCCTGCAGGATTCCTTCCAAGCCTATCTAAGAGGGGAAGTAAGGCAGGTGAACTTGTAAATATTGTTCCCACACCACTTGTTTGACCAAAGTAAAGATAGATGGGGATACTTATAAGATAATATGCCATCACATAAATTGTAATGAAAAGTCCAACCTTAAATTCAAAACCATTTAATTCAACATTTTGTAAGATAAAGGTCATTAAAAGTCCATCTATTATAAATATACTTAATACCTTCAAGAACTTTACATTTATTATGTCAGCCCTTGATGCACCAAGAGTCAAAATGTAGGGCTTGCTCTTATCAATTATCATACCTTCACTAGATATTACGTATAAGATATAGTGTAATAGGATAGCTACTAGAAAAAGTAGGGCAAAGGGTTTTTCTCCAAAGAAACTTAATTCTTTTGTATATAATCCTAGGCTCTTAATGACAAAAATCATTGCAATAAATATGAGATAAACAATAATAAATTTTTTCCTAATTTTAAAATCATTTTTTAAAAGAATTTTCATACTATCCCCCTCTCCCTCAAGTATTTTGTAGAATATTTATAGTCCAAGCTAAAAGACAAGATACAAATTATTATTGAGACTCCTATACATATTGGTCTGTAAATAGTAAAGCTTTCATAGAAACCGAAATAAATAAAAGATAAGCCTGCTCCAAAAATGATCCAAAATAATGCGCAAAGGAAAACTACGGATCCCCTTTGATACCTTGTAAAAACAATGTGGGTAAGGCTAAGTGCCATAAAGTCTAGGGCTATAAATAGGCTCATATAAATGTCTATGATAATGTTTTTATCTTCCTCATTACTAAGAATTAATCCCATTAGCAAAACAAGAGAAGTAATTACAAAGATAATTAGGTTTTTTATTATCTTGGCAAGAGAATAGTCCTCAATAGATATTGGCATAGTCATGAACTTTTGAAAATCTTTGAAGTTATCTCCAAAAACACTTTGTGCCCTAATGATAAAGATCATTGTAAGAGTCCATTGGCTAAAAAACTTGTTGAAGGCTTGTCCTGTTATCAAAAAACCTATAAAAAGTATGGCAGTAATAAATATAACAATTGGTAGGACAATATTCTTTACAAGTTTAAAGTCATTATATAAAACTGCTTTCATACTATCTCCTTCTCCCTTAAAAATTTTGATGAGAATTTATAATCCATAAAAACTGAAGTTATTGGTAGTGCTATAGAAAGAATTATGAAAATTATTTTATAATTCAAAAGATACTTAGTGTAACTAAGCAATGGAAGCCCAACTAATAGAACAAATAAGGTATAAACTATAAATATATAAGATCTATGATATTTAGAAAAAAATATGTGGAAAATGCTCATTAAACTAAAATCAATTGCTAGAAAATAAAATATATATCTTTTTATAATTTCCATTGTAATGTCTTCTTTAAAAATTACTAAAGAAATAAAAAATGCTATTGATGTAATTAAATATACCATTATGTTCCTGGCGATTTTCCCAAGCGTATAATCACTGGTAGAAATTGGCATTGTTAGAAACTTATCCATGTCACTGTACTTATCTCCAAAGGCAATTTGACCTCTTAATGTATAAGAAACTATCCCAATGCAGTATATAAGAAATCTGTTGTCTCCTCCCATATTATTAATAAAAATTAATAGTATTAATGCCAATCCTACTATTGATGCTAGAAAATAATACTTGAATATTTTCCATTCATTTAAAAGTACTGCTTTCATTGGCCACCTCTTGATAAAAATATCATTATGTCCTCCACATTTGCCCTGTCAACAACTTCATTTGGATAAAATTCTTTGAAAACTTGGACATTTTTTATCAAAGCTTCTGTTGAGTATTTATTTTTTCTTGTCTTTAAGATAAAGTCTCCATAATTTTTTAAGTTTTCTTCAGAAGTTTTTAGGATTCCATACTTTTCTATTAGGGAGTCCTTTTCATCGTATAAGATCACTCTTCCCTCGTGAATATAAATTATATAGTCGGCGATTTTTTCTATGTCAGACAAGATGTGTGATGAAAATAAAATTGTCTTGTCCCCGTCCTTGATATAGTCAAATAAAAATCCTATAATCTCGTCACGAATAACTGGGTCGAGGCCCGAAGTTGGCTCATCAAGGATCAAGAGATCAGGGTCGTGACAAATTGCAGAAATAATTTTTAGCTTCATTAGGTTACCAGTAGAGAGTTCATTTAACTTCTTGTCCCTTGGCATCTTAAATTTATCTGCGCAATCATAAAACATTTCTTCATCAAAATTTTTGTAGGCAACTTTTAAAATATCCACAACATCTTTTATCTTAAAAGTATCGTTGAAGAAGGAGTCAGGTATCACTGCCCCAATTTTCTCAAAGGACTCCTTGTGGATTCCTTCTCCAAAAACTTTTATGTCTCCATCATACCTATAGAGGTCCAAGATGCACTTAAGTAGTGTTGTCTTGCCTGCACCGTTCTCTCCAATTAGTCCAAGGACTGCTCCTTCTGGAATTTCTAAATTTTCTATATCAAGGTCAAAGTCCTTAAATTCTTTTCTCAAATTTTTTATTTCGATTGCTTTCATACTTCACCCACCTCATCTAATGTCTTTAAAATTTCTTGCAATTCTTCTATGTCAATGCCTGCAGCCTTGGCAACAGTCATTGCGTCAGTAAAATATTTTTCTATCTCTGAAAGAGCATTCTCTCTTACAACTTCTTCATTTAATTTTTTTACAAAGGAACCCTTGCCTGGCATGGAGTAAATATATCCCTCTTGCTCCAAGTCATTGTAGGCACGCTTTGTTGTAATGACAGAGACCTTTAAGTCGCTGGCAAGAGTCCTCATACCAGGAAGATCTTCGTCAGCTTTTAGTTCACCAACAACAATTTGAGCCTTGATTTGATTTTTTATCTGCTCGTAAATTGGAAGGCCAGAGTCATTGGAAATAATAATTTTCATATCACACCACCTTTAAGCCTATATATTTTATATTTTTGCTTTTACACAGTACTTGTATTAAATACTGTAATAATTCTAAAAAGCACAAAACAATTAAGACTCCTTAATTTTCTCATATACAGATTTTTGCCAAAGTTCTTCATCCTTTATATACTTTGAAAATATGAAAATTCCAAATAATATTATTGAACTTATTATTGAAAATAAAGTTTCTTTTAAATCATAATGTTGTCCAGAAAATATATCTTTAGATAAATCTGTGACAAATAGTAGGGCAAGATTATTGTTTAAATAATGAATCATAACAGGAGCCCAGATTGACTTTGTCTTGTTGTAAGAATAAGTTAAAAATATCCCTATAAATATACAAAATACAAGTTGTACAAGTATGGAATAAATTTGTGATGTCAAAACTCCATCTGAATAATAAAATAAGTTAAGAGGCAAGTGCCAAATTCCCCAAATAAAACCTGTCATTAAAATAGATTTTTTAATGCCATAAATTTCTTTTAGCCTTGGTGCTAGGTATGCCCTCCAACCGTATTCTTCTCCTATGAATGGCATAATATTTAAAAAAGAAAAAATAAAAATTGAAATGAAAATTTTTAAACTCTTTAGATTTAAAATTTTAAAAAATTCATTTGTTTCCCCTTGCAATACATAACCTAAAAAAGTTCTCAAAAAATATATAATTATAAAAAGTAAGCACATAAGTAAAGTTGATTTTTTATTTGGATTATTTAGAGATAATTTCTTTTTAAGATCTTTGTCCATAGTTGAAATAGCTATTATCATTGCAATAGCAGACATTAAAATTATGGTATCTGAAAAATTATCAAAGTTTGGATAAAAAATATTTACTATAGCAAATACAAACATAACAATACTTGTAAATATATAAATTTTAAATGGAAAAACCTTTATAATGCTTTTGTCTTCTTTGTATAACAAGGCTATTACAGCTAGAAATGGCATAAACGTTTGAAATAAGGGATAAATACTTGTGCTTATCTCGTGTAACTTGCAGTAATAAATGGCAAATCCCATTAGGTATGGAATAATAAATGATATAGCAATAAAAATTTTTAGATCTTTTTTCATAATCTATTCAACTCCTTAATTTAATTTTAAGTGTATATACTTTATATCTACACTATAAGCCCATTAAATAAATTTGTCAAGATTTTATAAAATTTTCCAATAAAAAAAGACTAAATTTAATTAGTCTCTTCTTCAAATTTTAATTTTTAATTTTTATTCTTCGCTCGTTACTTGTCATTTACAAAAAATAAATTAATGTCATGTAGATACCTGTCCCAAGAAAGATTGAGAGCAAGAAATTTTTCAAAAACTTAAAGGACAAGATTATCCCTGCGAAGGCAAGTCCTAATGGCAAGACTTCGCTTGAATTTGTATAGTCCACTCCTCTTATGCAAAAGATTAGAAGGAGTCCCATTAGTGAGTAGGGAAGCTTTTCTCCAAGATAGGCTATGAAGCCTGGGAGTTCTCTCTTCCTAAAAATAATTCTTGGAAGGAACCTTGCAAGAATTGTTATTCCACCAGCGAGAAAAATATATTTCATTTCAGTCATTTCTTTCCCTCCTGTAAGCTAGATAAAGGACAAGCAAGATAATAATCATGGCAGGAAGAATGAAGTTCTCTCCAAAGATTATCAAAGCTAAGATCGAAGCCACAAGCCCAAGAAGGGCTGGGAAGTGATCTTCCACTTGCTTCCATTGGCTCAAAAATATTACAAGGAAGAGGGCTGTCAAGATAAAATCTATTCCTTGGATTTCGAAATTTATAAAGTTGCCAAGGATGCCCCCAAGGATTGTGCCTATAAACCAATAGGACTGGAGCAAGATTAAAATTGAAAGATAAAAATCTTCCTTCTCCATATCATCTGGCACTTTTGTTCCCATTATCATGGAATAGGCTTCGTCGCAAAGGGCATAGTAGGCATAAGTTTTTCTCTTCCCACTTAGACCTTTAAACTTGCCAAGACATGTTAGGGCATAGAAAAAGTGCCTTATGTTCATCATGGCAATTATTAAGATGTAGGACAAAATGTCCATGCCTGAGTGCATGGCTTCAACGACTACAAATTGAATTGAGCCCGAGAAGATTACCACTGATGTCAATGGTGGCATCCAAAAATCATATCCAAAGGAAGATGTATATATCCCAAAGCTAAGTCCAATAAATAAAAAGGAAATTAAAATTGGAATTGTAATTGGAAAAACCTTTTTTAAATTTTTTATCATCTCTTCCCTCCTTAAAATTAATTAGTAAATATTATAACATGTTAAAAATTTTTTATTCAGTTTTATTTCTTTATATTTTTCACAAGCTTCTTATAATTTTTTAACTTCATCGCCTATAAAATTTTCCAATAAAAAACTGACCCCTGTAGGTCAGTCTTTTAAAGTTTATTTTTTCTTAAATCTTACTTTCTTTTGGATTTCTCCTGCAACTAGTGGGATAAGTGATGAGCCAATTACTACTGCGATTTCTTTTGGTCCTAAGTCCATAAGTCCAAAAGCATCGTTTAATACTGGTACATAAATTACTACTAGCATTAGTAAGAAGGAGAATAAAGTTGCAAACACTAACTTCTTATTTGTGAAGACTCCAATTTCGAATACAGTCTTGTCAATTGATCTTGATGTGTAAGCTCTTAGAAGTTCACAAATAATTAATGCTGAGAATGCCATTGTCCTTGCGTGTCCAAGCCCTTCAGCTTGTCCATACCACTTAAGTCCAACAAAATATGCTAGAAGTGTGGCAACTGTTATTGCAATAGATTGAATTGCAACAGTGATTTTTATTTCTGTGTCAAGGATTGGCTCGTCTGGATCACGTGGCGGCTCATTCATTATGTCTGCCTCTCCTCTTTCAACTCCAAGTGCAAGAGCTGGGAAGGAGTCTGTAACAAGGTTAAGCCACAACAATTGAATTGGAATTAGTGGCACTGGAAGGTTCATTAGGATTGAAATCAATACTATTAAAACTTCCCCAAGGTTACATGAAAGTAAATAAGCAACGAACTTCTTGATGTTGGAATAGATAATTCTTCCTTCTTCAACTGCGTTTACAATTGTTGCAAAGTTGTCGTCTGTCAAAATTACTTCTGCAGTATTTTTTGCAACGTCAGTACCTGTTATACCCATGGCAATACCAATGTCTGCCTTTTTAATTGCTGGGGCGTCGTTAACACCATCACCAGTCATGGCTGTTATGTGACCATTTTGTTTTAGGGCTGTAACGATTTGAACCTTGTTTTCTGGAGAGACTCTCGTGAAGACAGATTTTTCTTTTACAACTTCTCTAAGTTCTTCCTCAGACATTTCGTTAAGTTCCCTGCCCATGATTGCTTGGTCATCTGATGTAGCAATACCAAGGTCCTTTGCAATAGCAAGACCTGTTTCAAGGTAATCACCTGTGATCATAATTGGTCTTATACCTGCAGTCCTACATTCTTTTATTGCTGCCTTTGCTTCTGGTCTTGAAGGGTCAATCATGCCTGTTAGTCCAACAAAAACCATATCCTTTTCAATATTTTCTGATGTGATTTCATTTGGCATGTCCTTGTGTTTTCTATAAGCGTAACCTAGACATCTTAGGGCAGATCTTGCGAACTCACTGTTCTTTGATAAAATTTCTTCTCTTAATTTATCATCAAGGTCTACTTCTTTTCCATCAATTAAGATTTTGCTACATCTATCAAGAACAACGTCTGGTGCTCCCTTTGTAAAGGATGTTATGTCATCTAAAATCTTGTCGTGGAAGGTTGTCATCATCTTTCTGTCAGAGTCAAAAGGAATTTCTTCAATCCTATCAAAGTTGTTGTAAAGTTCCTTAAGTCCATTTCCTGCTTTTTCTGCAAAGGTAAGAAGGGCGCCTTCAGTTGGGTCACCAATTATTGATGCTTCCTCACCCTTAACTTGTAGTTTTGCATCATTAGTTAGGGCTGCAATAGAAGATAAAATTTTAAGGTTTTCGTCTTCTTCAATTGTAACTTTTGCCTCTTTTCTTGTTACGTTACCTTCTGGAGAGTACCCAGTTCCTGAAACATCGTAAACATGTCCGTCAGTAAATACTTTTACAACAGTCATTTCATTTTGTGTAAGAGTACCAGTCTTATCGGAGCAAATTACTGTAGTTGTTCCAAGAGTTTCTACTGCCAAAAGTTTTTTTACAATGGCATTTTTTTCTGCCATCTTGCCCATGCCAATTGAAAGTACAATTGTTACAATAGCAGGTAGTCCTTCTGGAACTGCTGCTACTGCAAGGGAAATTGCAGTCATAAACATTTCTCTTGGGTCGTGCTTATAAAGTACGCCAACTCCAAGAACCACTGCACAAATTACAAGAACTAAAATACCAAGAGTCTTGGATAACTTTGCAAGTTTTCTTTGAAGGGGAGTTTGCTCATCTCCAACTGTGGCAATTGAAGTTGCAATCTTTCCAATTTCTGTTTCGTGACCAGTTTCTATAACAAGTCCCATTCCCCTACCGTAAGTTACAATAGTTGATGAGTAAGCCAAGTTTTCTCTGTCACCAATTTCCATCTTGCCATCATAGACTACAGAAGCTTCCTTTTCTACTGGAACTGATTCCCCAGTTAGGGATGACTCATCAATCTTTAGGTTTGATGAGTCAAGTAGTCTTAAATCTGCTGGGACAATGTCACCTGTTTCAAGGATGATAATATCTCCTGGCACAAGTGTGTTGGAGTCAACCTCTATGTGGTCACCATCTCTTATGACCTTTGCCTTTGGTGATGACATCTTTTGTAGGGCTGCAATAGCTTCTTCTGCCTTACCTTCTTGGTAGATTGATAGAAAGGCATTGACAACTACAATGGCAATAATTATTCCTGCATCTAGGGCTTCGCCATTGAAGGCTGATACAAGAGCTGCTGCCATTAGGATGATAATCATTGGGTCAAGGATTTGTTCCTTTAACTTTTCTCCAAATGATTTTTTCTTTTCTGCTTCGAGAGCATTTTTCCCATATTTTTCAAGCCTAGCTTTGGCTTCATCTTGACTTAGTCCCTTGTCTTTCGTCGTTGAAAGATTTTTTAGGGCTTCGTCGGGGGATTGATTATACCAATTTTTTTCCATACTTCCTCCTTTATAATACAAAAAAGAGACCGACTGTTACATCGGTCTCACATACTTACATAATAAGCTTTCCAGCCGGGCAATGCCGTAATGACGACTGAAAATTTAAAAGTTACTCCCCTAAGTGAATAAATTATATCAAATTACTTTCTTTAAAACAATGAATAAGACTTAATAAATTATTTTTATTTCTTTGGAGTTAGCTTTGTCATTCCACCCATATACATTTGTAGTGGTTCAGGAATTCTTACGCTGCCATCTTCTTGAAGTAGATTTTCTAAGAAGGCAATTAACATTCTTGGTGGTGCAACAACTGTGTTGTTTAATGTGTGGGCAAAGTATGTGCCATCCTTGCCACGAAGTTTGATGTTAAGTCTTCTTGCTTGAGCATCGCCAAGGTTTGAACATGATCCAACTTCAAAATATTTATTTTGTCTTGGTGAGAAGGCTTCAACGTCAAGAGACTTAACCTTTAAGTCTGCCAAGTCACCAGAACAACATTCAAGAGTTCTTACAGGGATGTCTAGTGAACGGAAGAAGTCCACTGTGTTTTGCCATAATTTTACGTACCAGTCCTTAGATTCTTCTGGCTTACAAATTACAACCATTTCTTGTTTTTCAAATTGGTGAATCCTATAAACTCCTCTTTCTTCAATACCATGAGCTCCAACTTCTTTTCTAAAGCAAGGAGAATATGAAGTAAGTGCAAGAGGCATATCTTCTTCTGGAGTAATTGTATTTATATATTTACCAATCATTGAGTGTTCGGAAGTACCAATTAGATAAAGATCTTCGCCTTCAATCTTGTACATCATGTTTTCCATTTCTGCGAAACTCATAACGCCAGTAACTACATCTGATCTAATCATAAATGGTGGGATGTGGTATTCAAAGCCACGATCAATCATAAAGTCTCTTGCATAAGCTAGGATTGCAGAGTGAAGTCTTGCAATGTCTCCCTTTAGGTAGTAGAAACCTGCACCTGATGTGTTTCTTGCAGAGTCAAGATCAATTCCGTTAAAGCTTTCCATGATGTCAATGTGGTAAGGAATTTCAAAGTCAGGAATTACTGGTTCGCCAAATCTTTCAAGTTCAACATTTTCGCTGTCGTCCTTTCCTATTGGCACTGTTTCATCCATCATTTGTGGAATAACTTGCATCCTCTTTTTAAGTTCTTCAGCAAGTTCTCTTTCAGCAGCTTCAAGATTTGTTATCTCTTCATTTATTTCAGCAACTTTTTTCTTTGCTTCTTCTGCCTTATCCTTTTCTCCCTTTTGCATGAAGCCACCAATCGCTTTTGAAGTTTGATTTTTTTCTGCACGAAGATTGTCGCCCTTAGTCTTTGCAGCTCTTAGGTCCTCGTCAATCTTTATAACTTCATCAACTAGTGGAAGTTTGTCATCTTGGAATTTCTTTTTGATGTTTTCCTTAACTGCTTCTGGGTTTTCTCTTACAAATTTAATGTCTAACATAAATCCTCCCTTAAAATAAAAAAAGCCCCTCAATCCCTAAAGGGACGAGAGACCCGCGTTGCCACCCTAATTAACCAAATGGTTCACTTGAAATTTCATAGACTATGAGGTGGATTCGTCTTAAAAATTTTACAGGTTCTCACCAGCCACCTGCTCTCTTAAAAACTTTTTAAAATTACTATTCTCAATTATCGCCTTTTTTAGTTTTTTTTATTATAACATAAGTAAAAATAAGTTCAAGCTTTTTGTACTTTAAAGTAATTTAATTATTATGAATTGATGATGATTTATAAAAAATGTATAATAGGGATGAGGACATATACCCATTCGGGCACAGGCAGATGGTTACCCTTCCAAAGGGAGGGGGTGGTGCTATGAGTATATTTGAGACCTTGTCTTTAATGATTGCTTTTGGCACACTTATAGCCCTTATCATTAGAAAAGATAATTAAAAAATGAGAAAGCCACCTGTATCACTACTACAGATGGCTTAATTAAAATTTAGTCATTGAGGGTGACCATCTACATGGTGTCCTCTTTATCTATATTATAACATAAGATTTTTATTTTTAAAGGCTTCAAGGCCTTTTTTTATTTATGACTTAGTCTTACCAATTTATTAATTGATGGAGTTTTATAAAATATGTATAATATGGTTGAGGACATACTAAGGTGGTCGCCCAATTTAACTATTGGGAGGTGCAATTATGAGTGATTATGAAATTCTAAGTGTCATTCTTAAAATTCTAACACTTATAATCGCCATCCTAACACTTTACAAAAAAGATTAGGAAATAAAAATACCACCTGTATCGCAACTACTGGTGGTATAGAAATATAACCTTGTAGGGCGACCGTCGCTTGTGCCCGAATGGGTATTAACGGTGTCCTCTTTATCTACATTATAACACAAGATTTTTATTTTTAAAGGCTGCAAGGCCTTTTTTACTTTTTAAGATACTTTATAAGGGCAAGTATTGCCAAGATAATAAGTACAAAAATTCCTACATAGACCCCAAAGCCTAAGATTAAAGCAATAAGTGATTTAGAAGTAAAAGCCATAATGATTCCTCCTTAATACTTTCTTACATTATAACAATAAAATAAATCTTTTACAAAATTTATTTCCCACACATAATTTCACTTTTTGTTATAATAGGCAAGAGGTGATGAAATGAGAGAGTTTTTACTTTCACAAGGCGTTTCAAAGGATCTACTTGACGGAGTAGATGAATTTATAGAAAAACATGATTTAAATAAAGATTTTGAATATAGAATTCCAAATATAAAATACAAATATTACGGCAAAAAAACTTGGGAGAAGGCCATCGCTGCAATTTTATCTGGCGACAACATCCTCCTATCTGGACCAAAGGCAACGGGCAAAAATGTTTTGGCAGAGAACTTAGCATATCTCTTTAAGAGACCCCTCTGGACTGTTTCACTTAATATTGCATCAGACCCATCAAGCTTAATTGGATCTGATACCTTTAAGAACAACGAGGTAACTCTAAAGAAGGGACCAGTTTATGAGGCAGCAGAAGAAGGCGGCTTTGCAGTCTTTGATGAAATAAATATGGCTAAGAACGAAGCCCTTTCCGTTGTTCACTCCACTCTTGACTACAGAAGGGTTCTTGATATTTCTGGATACGACATACTTATGTTAAATGACGCAACAAGATTTATTGCCACAATGAACTACGGCTACATTGGTACTCGTGACCTTAACGAAGCCTTGGTGTCAAGATTTTTGGTAATCGACATGCCAACTATCACTGAAGAGGACCTTGCCAAGTTATTTAAAGAAAACACAAGGCTCAACAAGGATGCCATAAAAATTTTCACAAGATTATTTTTAGACCTTCAAGAGAAATCTCTTAACTCAGAAATTTCTTCCAAGGCCATTGACCTTCGTGGACTTATGTCAAGTATTGAGCTCATGAATCGTGGACTTGGCATAAGAGAGTCTCTTGACCTAGGCATTGTCGACAAGACCTTCGACTCCTACGAAAAGGAAATTGTTAATGACGTCATTGACACCCTTTTTGTAAAAAATATTGAAAGAGCTGATCTCTTTGAAGGATGAAAATAGGCTAAAAAATATTTTTTGGACTCTATCAGACTTCTACGACTTTGATATTTTTAATTTTTCGCTCAAACCAGAAGACTCCTATGAGGCTGCCCTTCTTGGTCATGCCTCTAGGTATTTCGATTTTTATGTACTTGATGACTTCTTCAAGAAGTATGTAAATTCATTAAACAACAAAAGGGACTTGTGGGAAATTTCAAAATTAGTTTTGGAAAATATTTTTTCTAAGGAAATGATTTTGGAAAGACCAGGTACTTTGGATTTTAAAAATGAACATGATGAAGAAATCTTAAAAAATCTCAACAGGCGAAAAATTATTATGACGACGGAACTTAAAATTGGCTACATCAGAAAAGAAAGAGGCCAGTATCCCAAGGTTCAAAGAGTTTTAGAGGAGATGCTAGGAGAAATTTATAATTTTAAGAAAAGAGACACCTTTAAGTATCTCGACTTCTTAAGATATATTTTCAAAAAATATTTTCACATTAACAAGGACCTTCCCCATGACACAGAAGAGTCCTACGAAGAATTTAAAAAAGAAGCTAAGTCTAATTCCACTTCTAAAAAGAATTCTCCTTATCAAAGAAAAAATTTGTTGGACAACACTTTTCTTGAGAGATACAACATTGAATCAGCAGAGTTTACCTTCTTTAACGACGACTACAGGGATATAAATGTTGAAGAAGATGCCTTGGTAAGTAAGCCTGGTGACAAAAATATTTACAAGGCCCTAGTCAAACGCTACGGGATAGAAAAAATAAAAAGGCACACTGCTGATAGGATTACCCAAGAAATTTCAACTGGCATCCACGAGGAAATAAAATTTTTCTTCCCTGTGGGAGAATTTGAAAACAAATCTTCCTACTATGCTCAAGAAGAAATGGGAAATTACTCTGACAACTTAAACTTTTATGAAAGAAACAAGTTGCAGAACTCTCGTGCCATAAGAGAACTTGCTGGTGTCATAAAAAATTCCCTCTTGAAGGAATCTGAAGATGAAATATTAAAATCCACTTCTGGAAAAATTATTCCGTCAGAAATTTGGAAGACCAGAGAGTTGAATGAAGATAGAATTTTCGAAAAAATTAACAGGAAGGACTCCAATGAGATTTTTGTAGACATCCTCTTGGACTCCTCTGCTTCACAAAATGAGAGAAAGGAAATTCTTGCAACAGAAAGCTATATCATTGCAGAGGCACTAGCTTCTTTGAATATAAAAACTAGGGTCTTCTCATACAACAACTTTTACAATTATCTAGTTATAAAAAAATACAGGGACTACAATGACCCAAGGATAAAAAATAAGGACATCTTCAAGTACTCCCCTTCGGGCTCCAACAGAGATGGCCTTGCAATAAAATTTATGCGACACTTGGTTTCAAAAAATAGAGACGCAAGAAGATTTTTAATTGTCTTGACTGATGGCCTTCCCTTTGACGAAATTGACATTGGAATAGTTGGCGCATCAAAGACGCCAGGAGAAAATTACAAGGACGAAGAAGCTGTCATGGACACCTCAAAGGAAGTCCTCTTGACAAGGCTTAAGGGAATTAACACCTTTGGAGTTTTCACTGGCGAAGAAGCAGAAAGCATGAACATCAAAAAGATTTACGGAAATGACTACGCATATATAACTGACATCGCCCGCTTCCACAAGGTAGTTGGGATATTTTTAAAAACTTATGCAAATAAAATAGAGTAGGTTCAATGAGAAACCTACTCTTTTTTTAATGCCTTTGTTATATTAAATCCTGCCTTAACTAGGGCTATTGAATAAAATAATTTTAACATAAAATCTCCACTTTTTTGAGATCTTGAAAGTAATATTGACGCTAGTGCGAAAATAATAACATTTGATATAATTATTAAAAATTTTTTCATTATTTCACCTGATTATAAAATCAAGATAGCTTACTTATTTAAAAAATGCTTACAAGCTTTCTCCATCCTGTTAAGACCTTCAACTATATCTTCGTAAGAAGATGCGTAGGAAAATCTAACAAAGCCTTCTCCTGCACTTCCGAAAACTGTTCCTGGAACAATTGCAACACACTCTTCATCAAGAAGGTAATTGCAAAATTCTTCTGAAGAAACTCCTAATCCCTTAATATTAATGAAGGCATAAAAGGCACCATCAGGAGCATTTAAGCTAAGTCCTTCAATGGAGTTAACTTTTTCAACAATATAGTCACGTCTTCTCTTGTATTCCTTCACCATTTCCTCAGAAGCATCTCCACCTTCTTTAAGAGCAGTTATACCTCCATATTGAACAAAGGAAGTTGCACAAGAAGTGTTGTGTTGGTGGATAATATTTAGAACTCTAATAAATTCTTCTGGCGCTGCAATATAAGCAAGGCGGAAGCCTGTCATAGAATAAGTTTTTGAGAAACCATTAATAGTAATAGTTCTTTCCTTCATTCCATCAAGAGATGCTATGGAGATATGCTTTTTGTTTCCGTAGATAATCTTTTCGTAAATTTCATCAGAAATTACTAGGATATCTTTTTTCTTTGCAAAGTCAGCAAGCTTTTCCAAAGTTTCTAGTGTGAACATGGATCCAATTGGGTTTGATGGGTTAATAATTACAATTGCCTTAGTCTTTTCTGTAACAAGACCTTCAAGCTCATCAAAATCAATTTGGAAGTCATTTTCTTCTGCAAGGCTATATCTTACAGGCACTGCTCCCATAATGTGAGCTGCGTTAACATAATTTGGCCAGCATGGGTTTGGTAAAAGAATCTCGTCATCTTCTTCAAGGATTAGCGAATAAGAATCATAAATAGATTCACTAGCACCTGCTGTTATCAAGACTTCCTTTGCAGTATAGTCTAAATTATTTTCATTTCTAAGTTTCTCAGCCACAGCTTCTCTTAGAGGCATAATTCCATAATTTGAAGTGTAAAAAACATCTCCATTTTCAATACTCTTTATAGTTGCATCTTTTATTATCTTTGGAGTATCAAAATCTGGTCTGCCTACTTCAAAGTGGTAGATTTTTTTGCCGGCTCTTTCCATCTCAAGGGTTTTTTCATTAATCTTTCTAATTCCAGATGGTCCCACCTTGTTAAACTTACTACAAATAAAATCTCTCATGATTTCCTCCCTAAGAATTTATAATTTCTTCAATTGCTCTGCCTTCTACATTACCGCCTGTGATAATGAGAACAAGCTTGTCATTGTCATCATATTTTATTTTGCCTTCAAGAATTGCACCAAGGCCTATGGCAGAAGATGGCTCAACAATTAATTTCTCTTTATTATACAATAAATCTAAAGCTTTTTTAATATTTTTATCTTGGCAAGTTACAACATCGTCAACAAGATCTCTTACAAGAGGAAATACATGATCTCCTGGCTTAACAGAAAGAAGTCCGTCAGCAAGAGTTGCTCCCCTCTTAACTTGACTTGGCTCACCTTCTTTTAAAGATAAGGTATACCTTGCAACATTTTCTGGTTCAACTCCAATAACCTTGGATCCTTTTGAAACTCCCTTAGTGTACATAGCAATGCCAGAGATTAGTCCGCCACCACCAATAGGAACAATCATCTTCAAGTTGTCCATCTTGTTTAAGACTTCCACTGCAATAGTCCCTTGACCTTCAGAGACATCTAAATCGTCATAAGGATGGATGAAAGTCATGCCTTCTTTCTCTGAAATTTCCTTTGCAACTTCAAATCTTGTTTCAACGCTTGTTATTACAATTTCTGCTCCAAGATCTCTTATCATTTGTCTCTTGGCTTCAGTAGAAGTATCTGACAAGACAATCTTTGCTGGTATGCCTAACATTTTTGCACAAGTTGCAATCCCCTTGCCGTGGTTTCCACTAGAAGCTGTGACAACACCCTTTTTTAATTCTTCATCAGAAAGCTTTCTAATTTTATTTAAGGCTCCTCTAATCTTGAAGGAATTTGTCTTTTGCATATTTTCAAGTTTTGCATAGACAGATGTGCCAAGCATTTCAGAAATATAATTAAGTCTTATTAGGGGAGTTTCATAAATAAAATCCCCTATTCTTTCTCTAGCCTTTATGGTTTCCTTGTATCCGTTTTTATAATCCATTTTGACTCCTTTATAAAATAAAAAATATAGTCTAGCCTTTTTTGATATTATAATATGCTAAAGTGAATTTGTAAAATTAATTTGAATTCTGTGGAAATAAAATAAATTTTTTTCAAATTTACTTATAAAAAAAGGATCCTCTCGCAAGAAGATCCTAATATTTTTAAACTAATTTTTTTATAAAGTCATTTACATTTTTATTTTTTTCTTCCAAATACCTTTCAAGGTCTGTGATAATTTCTGCTCCTCCATTTGGATTCATAAAGTTATAGGTTCCAACTTCTACTGCAGTTGCTCCTGCCATTAAGAACTCTAAGACGTCCCTGTAGTTAGAAATTCCTCCCATGCCAATTATTGGAATATCTACATTTTTTGCAACTTGGTGAAGAATCCTTAAGGCAATTGGTTTTACTGCTGGACCTGATAGACCTGCGTAAGTGTTGTCAAAGGGGATTCCTTCTCTATCTAAATCAATTGCCATGCCAAGAATCGTATTTATAAGAGAAAGGCCTGTTGCACCTTCAGCTTCCACTGCCTTGGCTATGCCAACAATGTCTCCAGCGTTAGGAGAAAGTTTTACAAAAACTTTTTTGTTTGTAACCTTCATAACTTCTCTAACAACTTTTGCGGCAGAGTCCTTGTCCATGCCAAAGGCCATGCCACCTTCCTTGACATTGGGGCAAGAAATATTTAATTCAATGGCTGCAAAGTCATAGTCATTTAAAATTTCTGCTGACTCAATATATTCTTCAATGGTATTGCCACCAAGGTTGACGAAGACTTCTGTCCCAAGTTTATTCATGTCATGGATTTTTGTCTTAACAAATTCTTCAACTCCTGGGTTTTCAAGTCCTATTGAGTTTAAAATTCCTGATGGAGTTTCCCAAATTCTTATGCCATCATTTCCCTTCTTGGGATGTCTTGTGATTCCCTTGGAAGAAATTCCCCCTAAAATTTTTGGATCGTAAAAGTCTTTAAACTCTTCTCCAAATCCATAGGTTCCACTTGCCATTATTATTGGATTTTTTAATTTTATTCCTGCTAAATCTATTTCAGTCCTAGAAGTCAATTAAATCACTCCCCTTAAATATTGGTCCTTCCTTGCATGATCTTCTTCTGCCCCTTTTTGTTTCACAAGAACATGATAGGCAGGCGCCCACGCCACATCCCATTCTCTTTTCAAGAGACACATAGGTCCTTATGTCATGAGCTTTTGCAAGTTCGACAACTTTCTTCATCATAATTTCTGGCCCACATGTGTAAATCAAATCGTGGTTTTCAAAATCAATTATATCTGTTATGAAGCCGCCTTTTTTTATCTTTATGTCGCAACTAATATCCTTAAAAGCATTTTCAAGTTCCAGCTCTTCTCTTTCTCCAATGTAAAGAGTAATTTTTGAATTTGGTTTAAGTTTTTGAATTTCCTTAATTAGATAGTGGAAGGGAGCGACTCCAACTCCACCACCAACTAGGGCAACTTCATCTACGTTGGTGTAGAAGGCATTGCCAAAGGGACCAAACAATTTTATCTCGTCGCCTACTTGCAATTTTTCAAGTATCTTTGTCCCCTCTCCTCTCTTTTCGATGAGAAAGTCAACCCCCTCTGTGACATCATAAACTGAAATCGGTCTTGAAAGAGTTGGGTAAGAATCCCAGGCCCTTAGCATAAAAAATTGCCCTGGATAAACTTTTACATCTAGGTCTGTCCTCAGTATGAAGTAGTCCTTGCACACGTTAATATTTTCTATTATCTTTGCCATATCATTCTCCATATGTGGTTACTGTATCACAATATTCGCACTTGTATTCCTTCTTGTCTCTGTTGTATAGGAAGAACTTGTGGCCTGGTATTTCTCTTTCAGAGTTTGTGATACATCTTGGGTTCTTGCAAGTTAAGACATCTTCAACAACCTCTGGCAATTCCATGCGAATTTTTTTCACCCTTTCCCCATCTTCAATAAAGTTTACTGTTGTGTGAGGAGCAATTAGTCCTAGAACTGTAAAGTCCAAGTTGTAATCTGTTTCTATTTTTATTAGGTCCTTCTTGCCCATGGAAGTTGAGAAAATATTTTGCATAAGTACAACTGCATCAGTGACCTTGTCAAGTTCAAGAGCCTTATAAAGAACGTGAGCCCTGCCTGCTTCTATGTGGTCAAGTACAATTCCTTTTTTTATTTTTGAAACATTTATCATTTTGTAGCCTCCAAAAGTTTCATGATTAGCGCCATCCTACCGTACATTCCAAATTTTGTTTGCTCAAAGTAAACTGCTCGAGGGTCTTTGTCCACTTCAGGAGCAATTTCATTTACCCTTGGTAGAGGATGAAGTATAATCATGTCTTTTTTCGCATTTTTTAATTTTTCTTCAGTTAAGATGTAGTAGTCCTTTAATCTTTCATACTCGTCTGAAGAAACAAATCTTTCCTTTTGAACCCTTGACATGTAGAGGACGTCTAAGTCATCAATTACACTTACAAGGTCCCTGGTCTCAATGTAGTTTTCCTCGTCTATAAAGTTCTTAAAAGGATCTGGCATCTTGAGTTCCTCTGGCGAAATAAAAATAAATTTCACATTTTTATATCGATTAAGGGCTCTCACAAGAGAGTGAATTGTCCTTCCAAATTTTAAGTCACCACAAAGTCCCACAGTCAAATTGTCAAAGGACTTTTTGTAATGCCTAATTGTTATTAAGTCTGCAAGAGTTTGCGTTGGATGGAAGTGTCCCCCGTCTCCTGCATTTATAATTGGCATAGTCTTAACAGCCTTTGATGCCATCAGAGCTGCCCCTTCCTTTGGGTGTCGCATGGCACAAATGTCCGCATAATTTTCTATAACCCTAATTGTGTCAAGTAGGGTCTCTCCCTTTGTCGATGAGCTTACACCTGCGTCAGAAAAACCAATTACTTGTCCTCCCAGTCTTAGCATGGCAGTCTCAAAGGATAGTCTCGTCCTAGTGGAAGGCTCAAAAAAAAGACTAGCCAATAACTTATTGTCGCAAACGTGAGAATAATCACCTGGATTTGCGATAATGTTATCAACTAGTCTAAAAATTTCTTCGTATTCTTCAGTTGTAAAATCTAGTGGCTCAATTAAATGTTTCATCCTAACCTCCATCTAATATTTTATCTTTTCCATATTACTTCAAATTTTTATAATTGTAAAGTATAATAGAAAAAATATGTTATACTTTAATAAATTAAAATTTAAGGAGCAATTATGATTTATTTAATACTAGGACACTCTGGCTCAGGCAAGTCTACTATAAGAAATGCCTTGACTTCACACGGAATCGAAAAAATTATTACTTACACTACAAGAAAACCAAGAATCTCTGAAGTTGATGGGATGGATTATAACTTCATTGACTCAGAGCTTTTTAAGAAGATGGACAAGGACAATTTATTTATTGGGACAACTTGCTACGTAGGCAACTACTACTCAACTTTAAAGGAAGACCTTGAAAAGAATAACAACAAGGACAAGGACTGCGTAATTGTTGTCGACAAGGAAGGCGTCATAGCTATAAAAAAAGAATTTGAAAATGCCAAATCAATTTATCTAAAGTGCTCAAGGGATACTTTGAGGGACAGGATGATAAAGAGGCACGACAATGAAAATGATATAGAAAAGAGGCTTGATGTCTTAGAAGACCTTGACCCCTACGCTGACTATATCATTGATGCCGACAGGGACATAGACTCTGTCTTTGAAGATGTCATTAGCCTAATGAAAAATATCAAGGAAGGAAAATGATTTACTTTTTCTTGACAATTTAATTTCTAGTGTTATTATAAATTTATAAGTTAATAAAACTCTTCAGGGCGAGGTGCAATTCCTCACCGGCGGTAAAAGTCCGCGAGCGAAAGCTGAATTGGTGCAATTCCAATACCGACAGTATAGTCTGGATGAAAGAAGATAATTTTTTGAATTTTTTGAGCCCTGCATGGGCTCTTTTTTTATAGGTGATTTAATGTATTTAGAAGATTTTAACGATATCTTTTACATGGAACGTGCCCTTGAAATTGCAAGAGAGGGAACTGGCAAGACAAAGACCAACCCCCTTGTTGGCTGCGTAATTGTAAAAGATGACAAGATAATTGGCCAAGGCGCCCACCTAAAGTTTGGCGAAAACCATGCAGAAGTAAATGCCATCCTAGATGCCAAATCTCGTGGCGAAGACATTAGAGGTGCAACCCTCTATGTTAACCTTGAGCCCTGCTCTCACTATGGGAAGACTCCTCCCTGCGCTGAGAGAATTGTAAAGGAAGGAATAAGAAGAGTTGTCATTGGAACAGCCGACCCCTTTGAAAAAGTTTCTGGTAGGGGAATAAAAATTTTAGAAGATGCAGGCATCTCTGTTACAGAAGGTCTTTGCGAAGAAGAATGTTTAAACCTAAATGAAAGATTCTTCACTTACTTAAAAAATAAGAGACCCTTTGTGGTCCTAAAGGCTGGAATGTCTCTTGATGGAAAAATTGCAACAGAGTCAGGCGAGTCACAGTGGATAACATCAGAATTTTCAAGAGCCCATGGTCATGAACTTAGGGGTCAACTTGATGCAATAATGGTTGGGATTGGAACAGTCCTTGCAGACAATCCCACTCTTAACACCCGCCATGGCAAATATAAAAATAATCCTATAAGGATTATTACAGATTCATCCTTGAGGATTCCCCTTGATGCAAAGGTCCTAAGAGATAATTTAGATTCAATCGCAATAATAGCAACAACAGAATCCTGCGACAAGGATAAGTTAGAAAAATTAAAGGCAATGAAAAATGTTGAAGTCATAATTTGTAAGGACAAAGACAAGAGGGTTGACCTCAAAGACCTTATGGAAAAATTAAAGGACTACGACATCTCTTCCATCCTACTTGAAGGTGGAAGGACATTGAATGCAGAAATGCTAAAAAATAATTTAGTCGATAAATTTTACTTCTTCATTGCCCCAATCCTCCTTGGGTCCAAGGGAATACCTGCCATAGGTGATCTTGAAATAGACCAGCTTAAGGATGCAATTAGGATTAAGGACATGAAGTGCGAAAAATTATTTGATGACATACTAGTCACTGGAAGGTGTGATTAAAATTTTCACAGGAATTATAGAAGAAATTGGCAGCCTATCTGATATTAAAAAAGAAAGCGACCTCTACAGCTTAAGAGTTTCATGCAAAAAAGTTTTGGAGGGAACAAAGATTGGCGACTCCATTGCAACAAATGGCGTTTGCCTCACAGTCACAGACTTAGGCGAGGGCTTTTACAAGGCTGATGTAATGGTAGAGACAATAAAGTCCACAACTTTTAAAAATTTAAAAAGAGGAGAAAAGCTAAATCTTGAAAGAGCCCTGAGTCCTGCAAAGAGACTTGATGGCCACATAGTACAGGGTCACGTTGACGGACTTGGCGAAATAATTTCTATACTCAACCACGGAAATGAAATTGTCTACAGGATAAAGTTTGACTCTGATAATTTTAAATACATTGCCCCCAAGGGATCTATTGCTCTTGACGGTATAAGTCTTACTGTCTCAAGAGTTGGAGAAAAATATTTTGAAGTTTCAATTATTCCAACAACTATTAGGGACACCAATCTTATAAATAAAAAAGTTGGAGACATGATTAACATTGAGACCGACATCATTGGTCGCTATGTCTACAATTTTGTAAATGCAAAAAGCGAAAGCAAAATTACTGAATCATTTTTATTAGAAAATGGTTTTTAAATTGAGAGGAGATAAAATGAAAGTTAATTCTATTGAAGAAGTTGTTGAAGCTCTTAAAAAGGGCGAAATCATTATAGTAACTGACGAGCCAGATAGAGAAAACGAAGGCGACATGATTCAGGCAGCAGAGTTTGCCACTGGCGAAAGTCTAAATACCATGGCTTCCCTTGCCAAGGGCCTAATCTGTATGCCAATGTCTAGGGAGTATGCAGAAAAATTAAAATTAAATCAAATGGTGGCAGAAAACACAGACAACCACGAAACTGCCTTTACAGTTTCCGTTGACCACGTAGACACAACTACAGGAATCTCAGCTTGGGAGAGAGCCCTAACTGCCAACAAGCTTGCAGAAGATGACGCAAAGCCAGAAGACTTTAGAAGACCTGGTCACATGTTCCCCCTTGTTGCAAAAAAAGATGGCATCTTTGTGAGACGTGGTCACACTGAAGCAACTGTTGACCTTTTAAAGATTGCTGGACTTAAAGAAGTTGGCCTCTGCTGTGAAATCATGCAAGATGATGGTCACATGATGCGTGGCGAAGACCTCTTTAAACTTGCCCAAGAGCTTAACATGAAGATAACAACAACTGAAGAGCTCCTTCTTTATAGGAAGAGACACGAAAAAATCGTAGAAAAAGTTGCTGAGGCAAAACTTCCAACAAGGTTTGGCGAATTTAGGGCCCATGCCTACATTGACAAGGTAACTGGCGAACACCACATTGCCCTTGTCAAGGGAGAGATTGGAGATGGCATGGACGTCCTAACAAGAGTCCACTCTGAATGTCTAACTGGAGACTGTTTCGGATCTTCAAGGTGTGACTGTGGCAACCAACTCCACCTTGCCATGAACCAAATTGACAAGGAAGGCAGAGGCATCCTCCTCTACATGCGTCAGGAAGGTCGTGGAATTGGGCTTGTAAATAAAATCAGAGCCTATGCCCTTCAAGACCAAGGCATGGATACAGTTGAGGCAAACTTGGCCCTAGGTTTTCCTGAAGACGCGAGAGATTATGCAACTGGTGCACAAATCCTTCAAGACCTTGGAGTAAAAGAGTTAAGGCTTCTTACAAACAATCCAGACAAGGTTTATTCACTTCAAGAGTTTGGCATGATTATAAAGGAGAGAGTTCCAATAGAAGTTCACTCAACAAAACACGACGAGTTCTATTTGAGGACTAAGGCAGAAAAGATGAACCACATCTTATCAGAATTTAATACAAACAAATAAGTTAGTAAATTAAAAATAAAATTTAAAATAAAATTGGAGGAAATATGAAAGTTTACAGTGCAAATTTACAATCACAAGGAAAGAAATATGCAATAGTTTTAGCAAGATTTAACGAATTTATAGTTTCAAAATTATTAGATGGCTGTCTCGACGGACTAAAGAGGCATGGAGTTAAGGAGGAAGAAATCGAAGTAATCTGGGTTCCAGGCTCCTTTGAAATTCCACTAGCTGCCAAGGCCCTTGCTCAAAGCAAAAAATACGACGCAGTTATTGCCCTAGGCGCAGTTATAAGGGGGGCAACTACCCACTACGAACTTGTATCAGCTGAAGTTGCCAAGGGAATCGCATCATCTTCACTTGAAACTGGAGTGCCAATTATCTTTGGAGTTATCACAACAGAAAATATTGAACAAGCTATTGAAAGAGCTGGCACAAAGGCTGGCAACAAGGGCTTTGATGCTGCAACAGCTGCTATTGAAATGGCAAACCTTCTTGGTGAGATTCGTGGATAAAAGATCTATAAGGGAAGATTTGAAAAATGTCAAAAGCATAATTTTTGACTTTGACGGAACCCTTCACGACACCATAAAAATTTACTACCCTGCCTTCTCTGAAGGAGTAAAAATTTTAAAGGACCATGGTTATGCCAAGGACTTTGAACTTTCTGAAGAAAATGTAAAAAGATTTTTGGGAGAGAAACCAAACTTTGCCTACGACCTATTAGCAAAAGATGCCGATGAAGACTTTAAGAAAAAAATCATGACTCTTGTTGGTCAAAAAATGGATGAAAATATAAAAAATAGGGTTGGCAAACTCTATGACGGAACAGAAGAAGTCTTGGAAAAACTTTCAAAGACCTACGACCTCTATATCCTATCCAACTGTCGTGAGTCCTACCTGGACCAAGCCCTTGATATCTATGGAATAAAAAAATATTTCAAAAGATATTACGCAGCAGAAACTTTTGACTTTATCCCAAAGGATCAAATCATTAAGCAAGAGAGAAAAAATCTTAGAGAAGAAATTATCTTTGTTGGCGACAGACACCACGACATGGCCGCAGCCCACAAAAATATTTTGAGGAGCATCTTCTGCACCTATGGCTTCGGACCAGAAGAAGAAGGCAAGGATGCAACTTATAAAATTGATTCCATTAAAGAAATTTTAGAAATCCTATAATTCATTAAAAATGAAATCGTGAAAGCTTATTTTATGGCAAGAAAAAATTTTAAAACAAATGACGAAAAAATAAGATAATAAAGTAAAAACACAATTAAAATTCCAAAGAATTAAAAATATTATTAACCCTAATCATAACCACCGGCTAAGCCGGTGGTTTGTTTTGCCCCTATAAGGGGCTGTTACCGGCAGCATTCCATGCTTTGAACTTTCTTTCTCGTGCACCAAT
>QWCP01000236.1_pt1 | contig 24983 bp, 24 predicted proteins | sample 1972561 | NCBI WGS metagenome assembly QWCP01 (sample SAMN09866705, study PRJNA288562) | Human vaginal metagenome isolate pre4_vaginal, whole genome shotgun... | isolation source: vagina | host: Homo sapiens | place: USA: California
ACGGCTGTCCAATATAAATCAAGTATAAAATGGCACGACTATGAGGCATATTTTGAAAGAATTTAAGATTTGTTAGTCCTTTTATCAAAACACAGAAAGAAAATTCAGCATTTATTTTTATTTAATGCGTCGTATTTTCAAGATTACGAACACTGCTTCGGAGGTGTGCTTCGTGGTGAAAATATCATTCTTCAATGAAAGAGCTGTAGTTCATAGGGATAATAAAGAGGGAATCATTTTATATGGTCTGTTATGCCGTGTGCTTATGTTGATAGCCCATTGTTTTTTTAGATTCAAGCTGTACTTATTATTAAATAGAGAGGTGTCGGTTTGTCCCTATATATAAATAAGGTGAAGATAATAATGCAAGTTTTGTCGGAATAATCTCTTTGATATATGGAAAATTCCCTATATTTGCATAACAAATGGGGGATTAGTTTTTAAGACATATTTTATACCTATCATTATTTTTGGACATTGTTCCAGTAATTGAATATAGATTTACGTAGTAGATGATGAAAAGACTTTTATATATTTTCTTTATAGTAAGCTTTGCGGTGACTGCCCAAGGACAGAGAAGAGAGATTTCACAAGCAAGACAATGGGTGAAACGTGGAAACAATTTGGATAAAGCCGAAAAATCCATGCGCAGCTTGCTCAATGACTCAACCAACAGAAGCAATAAAAAAATATGGTTAACCCTTTTTGAAGCGGTTAGAAAGCAATATGAGCAAGGAAATGAGAAGTTGTATTTGAAGCAAAAATACGATACCACACGGTTGTTTTCTTTGGCAAGAAATATGTTTGAAGATTTACAGGCATTTGATTCCATTGATGCACTACCTAATAAAAGAGGGAAAGTAGCTCCAGCCTATCGTAGCGAACATGCACAATATCTGCATCAAATCAGACCGAATCTCTTTAACGGTGGGGCTTTCTTCCTTAATAAAAAGAAATATGCTGAAGCCTATCAAATGTACAATACTTACATTCAGAGTGCTTATGAGCCATTGTTCGAAAAATACCAGTATGTAGAGAAAGATAGGCGAATGCCTGAAGCTTCGTATTGGGCTGCATTTAGTGCTTATCAATTAAAGAAGTATGATGCAACTTTGCAACATTCGCATCTCGCATTGAAGGATTCAGTGCATTATCCCTATATGCTTCAATATCTTGCCAATATCTATGAAGAGAAAAAAGATACAACTATGTATCTAAAGGTTTTGGACGAGGGATTTACCACTCATCCAAGTTTTCCATTTTTCTTCCCTCGATTGGTTGATTATTATGTAATGACGAAACAATTTGATAATGCTTTGGGTGTTATTGACCGAGCGTTAGCGGTGGACAGTACCAATCAGTTATATCAATTTGCCAAGAGTACCGTACTTTTGAATACAGGTAGATACGATGCGTGTATTCAAATCTGTGATGATCTCATCGCTAAGAATGACAGCATGCCAGAACCCTATCTTAATGCTGGTCTTGCTTATTTCAATCAAGCTGTTCTCTTAGACAATGATACGAAATTGTCAAAGAAAAATCGAAAGCAAATTCTTGGCTATTATCATAAGGCTTTGCCCTATTTAGAACGTTTTAGGGCTTTGGCTCCAAAGATGAAAGATAAATGGGGTACACCTCTGTATACCATCTATTTGAATTTGAACATGGGTAAGGAGTTTGAAGAAATCGATCGTATTATCAATCAAAAACAAAAATAAGTCATGAATGTCACCTTCGATTTAGCCAAATTAGGGATTGAACAGCTGAGTGCCATGCAGTTGAAAGCTTCTGACAGCATTGCACGAGGTGAACGTGATGCTATCCTTCTTTCTCCAACTGGGTCGGGGAAGACATTGGCTTATTTGCTGCCGATACTTCAAAAACTGGATGTAAGTTCAAAAGAGGTGCAAGCCGTAGTGATAGTTCCCAATAGAGAGCTTGCCATACAATCTGCAGAAGTCTTGCAACTACTCACCAAGGCAATGAAAGGATTTGCATGTTATGGGGGACGTCCCACCATGGATGAACACCGACAGTTGCGACAAGTACAGCCACAAATCGTTTTTGCTACGCCTGGAAGGTTGAATGACCACTTAGACAAGCGAAACATCAGTATTGAAGCGATTCAATATGTCGTTATTGATGAATTTGATAAGTGTTTAGAGATGGGATTCCAAGAGGAGATGAGCAAGATACTCGAGAAGCTTACTGCCGTCAAACAGCGCATCCTTCTTTCGGCAACAGATGCCGTAGAAATTCCTCATTTCGTCAACATGAATAATGTCGACCGATTGGATTATCTCACATCAGCAACTGTCTCTCATCAGGTTCGAGTCTTTTCGGTTCACAGTCCGGACAAGGATAAGCTGCAAACACTCAAACAACTGTTGTTGTCATTTGGAAATCAGAGTACGATTGTGTTCACGAATTATCGAGAAAGTGCCGAACGCATCCATGATTATTTGACATTTCAACATTTTTATTCTACTGTTTTTCATGGTGGTTTAGATCAGCAAGAACGTGAAAGTTCGATCTATAAATTTTCTAATGGGTCGGTGAATATCTTGGTGAGTACGGATTTGGCATCGCGTGGATTGGATATTCCAGATGTAGACAACATCGTTCACTATCAATTGCCAGACCAAGAAGAAAACTATGTGCACAGAACAGGGAGGACAGCTCGTTGGGAAAAAGAGGGTAGGGCGTTCCTGCTCATTGGCCCCACAGAAGCGATACCTGCATACGCTATCAGTCATACTCACGAATATAGCATCCCTGTTACGGACAGTCAGCCCGCGTTACCCAAAATGGCAACTATATATATAGGTAAAGGGAAGAAAGATAAGATAAGCAAAATGGACGTTGTTGGGTTCTTGTGTAAGAAATGTCAACTTACTCCAGATGAGATAGGACGTATTGATGTGAATAATTATTACGTATATGTGGCAGTCCAAAGAAATAAGTTGCAAGAAGTTCTAAAAAGGGCAAAAGGACAAAAAATTAAGGGTTTAAGAACGATTTTTGAGGCTGCAGAATAGAAAAAACGCGGAAAGTGCAAAATAATACAGTTTTTATTTTTGTCTTTCAAACTATTGTTGTAAATTAGCAACCAATTACTAATACTTGTTTAATTTTAACTTTAAAACAATGGAAAAATACAATTTTAATGCAGGTCCATCAATCCTTCCTCGCGAAGTAATTGAAAACACAGCGAAACAAATTCTTGACTTTAATGGTATCGGACTTTCTCTGATGGAGATTAGTCACCGTTCAAAAGACTTTCAGCCAGTTGTTGACGAGGCTGTAGCTTTGATTAAAGAGTTGTTGCAGATACCAGAAGGTTATGCAGTTATCTTCTTAGGTGGTGGTGCATCATTGCAGTTCCACATGATTCCTAACAACTTCTTTGTAAAGAAAGCTGCTTATCTGAACACAGGTACATGGGCTAAGAAAGCTTTGAAAGAAGCAAAATTCTTCGGAGAAGTAGTAGAAGTAGCTTCTTCTGCAGATAAGAACTATTCTTATCTTCCTAAAGGATGGAGCGTACCTGAAGATTGTGATTATTTTCACATTACTTCCAACAACACCATCTACGGTACAGAGATACGTAAAGACTTGGATGTAAAGGTGCCACTTATTGCAGATATGTCATCAGATATATTTAGTCGTCCAATTGATGTTTCTAAATATGCATGTATCTACGGTGGAGCACAGAAGAACTTGGCTATGGCTGGTGTTACATTCGTTATCGTTAAGGAAGACATGTTAGGCAAGACTGGACGAGAAATACCTACGATGTTGGATTATCGCACACACATCGAGAAGGGTTCTATGTTCAACACTCCTCCTGTTGTTCCTATCTATTCAGCTCTTGAAACATTGCGTTGGATTAAGAAGAACGGTGGTGTAGAAGCTATGGATAAATTGGCTCACCAAAGAGCAGACTTGTTATATGCTGAGATTGACAGAAACAAACTGTTCAAGGGAACTGTTGCTAAAGAAGATCGCTCATTGATGAATATCTGCTTTGTCATGAACGAAGAATACCAAGATCTTGAAAAACCATTCTTCGAGTTCGCTACCGAACGTGGTATGGTTGGTATCAAGGGACACCGTTCTGTTGGAGGTTTCCGTGCAAGTTGCTACAACGCTATGAGTGTTGATGGTGTGAAAGCACTGATTGCTTGCATGAAAGAATTCGAAGACAAACATTAATCCATTACAAACTACAAACTAATCATGATTTACAAATAGGCTAAAATAAGAAAATTAGGTGAGCATAATGATCCAGCTTGCTTGATTCTACCTTATTTTAGCCTGTTTGTTCATCAATTCATGCGTAATCACTTCTTATTGTGGTTACGTACTTAATTAACCCATTCAATATTCTAAACAAATGAAAGTACTTATTGCTACAGAAAAACCTTTTAATGCAAAGGCAGTTGAGGCTATTAAAAAAGAGTTGGAGAGTCAGAATCATTGCGTTAAACTGTTAGAAAAATACACTTCTACCGATGAACTCAAAGATGCTGTTAAAGATGCAGAGGCGATGATTGTTCGTTCTGATAAAATTACGAAAGAAATCCTTGATGCTGCTCCAAAACTTAAAGTTGTTGTTCGTGCAGGTGCTGGTTACGATTCTATTGATACCGCTTATGCCAAAGAAAAAGGTATTGTGGTAGAAAATACTCCTGGTCAGAACTCTAATGCAGTTGCTGAATTGGTATTTGGCTTGTTGATTTATATGTGCCGTAGCTGCTTCTCAGGAAAATCAGGTTGTGAGCTGAAAGGTAAGAAATTAGGTATCTTGGCTTTCGGTAACATTGGACGTCATGTAGCTCGCATCGCTAATGGTTTTGGTATGGAGGTATATGGCTTCAGCCGTTCGCATGCAGAGAATCCTAAAAAAGAAGATGGTGTTCAGTTTGTGGCTACCAAAGAAGAGCTTTTCAAGCAGTGTGATATTGTCAGTGTACACCTTCCTGCCAATGAACATACAAAGCAAAGTGTTGGTTACGATCTTGTTAATTTGATGAAGAAGGGTGGCATTTTGGTAAATACTGCTCGCAAGGAAGTTATCAATGAACCAGAATTGTTGCGTTTAATGGGTGAGCGTGAAGATCTTAAATTTGTGACAGACATCAAGCCAGATGCTGATGCAGAATTCGCAAAGTTCGAGGGTCGTTACTTTACTACTCCTAAGAAGATGGGCGCACAGACAGCAGAAGCTAACGCTAATGCAGGAATTGCTGCCGCACAGCAAATCAATGCTTATTTCAAAGATGGTTGCACGAAATTTCAAGTTAACAAGTAAACACTATGGCAACAATTAAACCATTCAAAGGCGTTCGACCTCCAAAAGATTTAGTCGAAGAGGTTGAATCACGTCCATACGATGTCTTGGATTCTGAAGAGGCGAGAAAAGAAGCTGGAGATAATGAAAAGAGTCTGTATCACATTATTAAACCAGAAATCGATTTCGAACCAGGAACGTCTGAATATGACCCACGTGTCTATGAGCAAGCAGCTAAGAATTTTAAGAAGTTTCAAGATAAAGGCTGGCTCAAGCAAGACGAACACGAAAGCTACTATATCTATGCCCAAACCATGAATGGTAAGACACAGTTTGGATTGGTAGTAGGTGCTTATTGTCAAGATTATCTCAATGGAGTTATTAAGAAACACGAACTGACTCGAAGAGATAAAGAAGAAGACAGAATGAAGCACGTACGGGTATGCGATGCCAACATAGAACCTGTTTTCTTTGCTTATCCCGACAATCAAACGCTTACAGCTTTGATAGAGCGTTATGCTTCTGAAAAGCCTGAATACGATTTCATTGCTCCTATTGATGGTTTCAGACATCAATTCTGGGTAATCTCCGATGCGAAGGATATTGAAACGATTACTGCAGAATTTAAGAAGATGCCAGCCTTGTATATTGCTGACGGTCATCATCGTTCTGCAGCTGCTGCATTGGTTGGCGTCGAAAAATCGAAAGCCAATCCTAATCATACAGGTCATGAAGAATATAACTATTTCATGGCTGTTTGCTTCCCAGCATCTCAGTTAACCATTTTAGATTATAATAGAGTGGTGAAGGATTTGAACGGAATGACATCAGAAGAGTTCTTAAAAGCTTTGGAGAAAAACTTTGAAGTCGTTGAGGAAGGAACGAAGAGTTACAAGCCACAGCAGTTGCATGAATTCTCTCTGTATCTGGACGGAAAATGGTATAGCTTGAAAGCAAAGCCAGGAACCTACGACGACAACGATCCAATTGGTGTGTTGGACGTGGACATTTCTTCTCGATTGATACTCGATGAACTGCTCGGAATCAAGGATTTACGTTCAGACAAACGTATTGATTTCGTTGGTGGTTTGCGTGGCTTGGAAGAGCTTGAACGTCGAGTTGACAGTGGAGAAATGAAGATGGCATTAGCTCTTTATCCTGTTTCCATGCAGCAGATTATGGATATTGCTGACTCTGGAAAAATTATGCCGCCGAAAGCAACATGGTTTGAACCTAAACTGCGTAGTGGCTTAGTGATTCATAAACTATCTTGATGACAGATCAATATAGAACAATAACAAATCAAATAGGCGAGGGATTTTACTCCGAAAAACGGAGTAAATTCCTCGCCTTTGCGCATCATGTCACTAATGAAAATGAAGTGAAGGAGTTGTTACAGGCTTATAAGAAGAAATATTATGACGCCCGCCACTGCTGTTATGCGTACATGCTGGGAGCGGACAGAAGTGTTTTCCGTGCGAATGACGATGGTGAACCTTCTAGCACCGCAGGAAAACCTATCTTAGGACAAATTAACGCTCATGAATTGACTGATATCTTAATTGTTGTCGTGAGATATTTTGGCGGTACTAAATTGGGTACCAGTGGACTTATTGTCGCTTATCGAACAGCTGCTGCGGCAGCTATAGAAAATGCACAAATAGAAACGAGATATGTAGAAGATATTATCGATTACTCTTTTACCTATCCGCTGTTAAATGAAGTTATGAGAGTAGTGAAAGAGTTGGAGCCTCGAATTGTTTCTCAAGCATTCGATAATACTTGTCACATTTCCTTAGCCATACGAAAATCTCAAGCTGATGAATTGCGTCAGCGATTGCAACAATTATCTTTTCAATAACCCCTTGTGTACTTCCTGTCCTGTTGAAGTGGAGTGTTTTTCCCTTTTTGTTTTATTGAAAAACATAGAAAAGTGATTTTGAACATACAAACTAAAAACGTTGAGTAATTTTGGAGCAGTAGTCAACTCTTAGAGATTGTGTGCTAAACTCATAGAGATAAGAGACTATGAATGTGGATGATTCTAATAATTATGCTGAAGACTGTTGAAAATTGCTTGTAGATTGAGAAAATATCGAAAAAATGTGCTATCTTTGTAACGTATATATACAGTTGATTTAACAAGGATAAAGTATTTCATGCGTGAGTGTTTCGTCTTATAGAAGAACTTCAAGCATGCCAATTAAGTTATTAAATTATTGACAGTTATCTCTCATTCGGGATATTCAATTATTAGGAAAAGATAGTATTATGGGAATTTTTGGTCTCTTCAACAAGAAAAAGAAAGAAACCTTAGACCAAGGTTTAGAGAAGACAAAGCAAAGTGTGATAAGCAAACTTTCGCGAGCCGTTATAGGGAAATCTAAGGTAGACGATGAAGTGTTGGATAACCTTGAAGAGGTGCTTATTACCTCTGATGTCGGTGTTGATACGACTTTAAAAATTATCCAACGTATAGAAGAACGAGTAGAACGAGATAAATACGTCTCTACCTCTGAACTAAATGCCATTCTACGTGAGGAAATTGCCACTTTGTTAGCAGAGAATCATTCTGAAGATAATGAGAGTTGGAGCCTGCCAACCGATCATCAACCTTATGTCATCCTTGTTGTTGGTGTCAATGGTGTAGGAAAAACTACAACAATAGGAAAGCTTGCTTATCAGTTTAAGCAGGCAGGAAAGAAAGTATATTTAGGAGCTGCAGACACTTATCGTGCCGCTGCGGTAGACCAAATCGTGATATGGGGCGAGCGAGTAGGAGTGCCTGTCATTAAACAGCAAATGGGTTCTGACCCTGCTTCGGTCGCTTTTGACACGTTGCAGAGTGCCAAAGCTAATCATGCAGACGTAGTTTTGATTGATACAGCAGGACGCTTACACAATAAAGTGGGACTGATGAACGAGCTGAAGAAAATCAAAGAGGTGATGAAAAAGGTACTGCCTCAAGCTCCAGATGAAGTGTTGTTGGTTCTTGATGGTAGCACTGGACAGAATGCATTTGAACAAGCAAAACAGTTTTCTGCGGTAACTCAAATTACGTCTTTGGCGATTACCAAACTTGACGGTACGGCTAAGGGCGGCGTAGTGATTGGCATCAGCGACCAATTGAAAGTGCCTGTGAAGTACATTGGATTAGGAGAGCAAATGGAGGATTTGCAACTCTTTCAGCGAAAGGAATTTGTAGATAGCCTTTTTGGATAAAAATAAAAAAAGTAGTTGATTGTTTTGAAGAAAAATCAAATTGATATTATTACCATGGGTTGCTCAAAGAATCTTGTTGACAGTGAGAAGTTAATGAGATTGTTTGAAGACAACGGCTATCGTTGTACCCATGACAGTGAGTCTCCTGATGGTGAAATTGCGGTCATTAATACTTGTGGTTTCATAGAATCGGCAAAAGAAGAGAGCATCAATACCATTTTAAGTTTTGTTGAAGCTAAGAAAGAGGGTAGACTAAAGAAGCTTTTTGTGATGGGTTGTTTGAGCCAGCGATACAAAGATGAGCTGGAGAATGAAATTCCTGAAGTAGATAAATTTTATGGAAAATTCAATTATAAGCAACTCTTGTCCGATTTGGGAAAAGCGGAAATATCCTCCTGTCATGGATTGAGACATCTGACAACACCCCGCCATTATGCGTATTTAAAGATTTCAGAAGGTTGCGATCGTCAGTGTGCTTATTGTGCCATACCACTCATGACAGGTAAACATAAGAGCAGATTGAAGTCGGATATTTTAGCGGAAGTCAAGGACATGGTGGCACAAGGGGTGAAGGAATTTCAAGTCATTGCCCAAGAATTGACTTATTATGGTAGAGACATCGACGGCAAACAACATATTGCGGATTTGATTTCTGCGATTGCAGAGATAGAAGGAGTGCAATGGATTCGGCTTCATTACGCTTATCCAAACCAATTCCCGTTAGAACTTTTAGATGTAATTAGAGAAAACAAAAAAGTTTGCAACTATCTTGACATTGCTTTACAGCATATTTCAGATGGCGTGTTATCTCGTATGCATCGCCATGTGAGTAAGCAAGAAACGCTCAATCTCATCAAGACCATTCGAACAAAGGTTCCTGGTATTCATTTACGAACAACGCTCATGGTTGGATTCCCAGGTGAGACGGAAGAAGAATTCCAAGAACTACTTGACTTCGTACGGTGGGCACGATTTGAAAGAATGGGTGCCTTTATGTATTCGGAAGAAGAAGGTACCTATGGTGCTTTACATTATCAAGATGACGTGTCGCAGACAGTGAAGCAGCAAAGACTGGATCAACTCATGGCTGTGCAACAAGAAGTTAGTGCAGAAATTGAGGCAGAAAAGATAGGAAAGACAATGAAAGTAATCATTGACAGAAAAGAAAACGATTACTATATTGGACGTACAGAATATTGCTCCCCTGATGTTGACCCTGAAGTCTTAATACATTCGATGGGGAAGAACTTGGAAATTGGAGCATTTTACCAAGTAAATATCACGGATGCAGAGGAGTTTGATTTGTACGGAGAAGTTGTAGAATGAAATATCATACAATCCATGAATAACAAAGAGTTTATCGCAGAGCTTGCGCAGCGTTGTGGATATACACAAGAAAAAACGCAAAATTTAGTCAACATCTTGGTAGAAGCGATGGCTTCGAACTTTGATGAAGGAGAAGTCGTATCTATCCCTTCTTTCGGTACCTTTGAGATAAAAAAGCGATTGGAGCGTATCCTTGTCAACCCATCAACAGGTAAACGAATGATGGTACCGCCTAAATTGGTTCTCAACTTCCGCCCCACACCTTTAGTGAAAGAACAGCTGAAGAAAGGAGGCAACTCATGATTAAATTAACAGACTTAGCAGCTGTCTTGGTTGAGAAAGCAGAACTGACAAAGCGAGAGGCAGATTTTTTCATACCTTTATTTATAGATGTACTGACAACAGGACTGAAATCGGACAAGCAAGTGAAGATTAAAGGTCTTGGAACATTCAAGGTAACAGCAGTGAGTCCACGTGAAAGTGTGGATGTGAATACAGGAGAGCGAATCATAATTGAGGGAAGGGATAAAATATCTTTTACACCTGAAGTTGCGTTGAGAGATAGAGTGAACGCTCCATTTGAACAATTTGAGACGGTGACCATTAGCGATGATGCTGATTTCTCCGAAATAGACGAACGCTATCAAGCTAAAGAAAATACGGAAGAGCAAGAGGAGACTTTGCCTACACAGCCTACAAAAGTAGAAGAATTGCAACCAGAGGAACAACTTGCACAACAGGAAGTAGTGACAGATAACGTTGATGCACCTTCAAAAGAGAAGGTGAACGAACCCGAAGAAACTCAAGTTGAACCATTGGTTGAACCTTCTCAGCAGTCCGAAAGCTCGGTTATCGTAGCTCCTATGACCGAAGAAAAGAAGGAAGAAGCAAGTGAGAACCTTCAAAACCCTTCTGATAAACAGAGTGAGGAGATACCTACATTTGCAAAAACCGATACGGAAAAGGTTGAAACGTTAGAGGATGTATCCGATGAAATCGAAGAGATTAGTGAAGATACGCAATATCTACGCAAAACTTTGCATCGTACTCAGCGCAATCAAAAATTATTGATTGGAGCGGTTTGCTTCCTGTTATTGCTGATGATTGGTAGTGGTTGGTATGTCGCTCAACAATTCTCACTTCGTGATCATCGCATTGAACATCTCATAGCTGAACTAATTTCTGCAAAGAAAACCAATGCGAGTGCGGTAAAAGAAACACCGCAAATGGATGAAAATGCCGACCAGCAGGATAATAATACAATAGAACAAACGAACCAAACGGACGGAAGTGACGACGTTTCTGCAACACAGCAGCACGAGGATGCTACTCCTATGAGCAAGGAAACTTCATCTTTAGCACAGCAACAAGCTACAACTCGTTCAGCAAATCGAGCCACTTCTGCTGAAAAAACACAAGAGGTACAGACGAAAAATCGCCAAAATGCTTCAAAATATGATGCAGATCCTCGCATTAGGACGGGTGCTTACGCCATCACAGGCATTGCTCAAACAGTGACGGTTCGCCCTGGACAAACTTTAAGCTCCATCAGTAGAGCTTATCTTGGCCCTGGAATGGAGTGCTATATGGAAGCAGTGAACGATAAAGCGGAACTGAAAGCTGGCGATAAGGTGAAGATTCCTGCACTTAAGTTGAAAAAGAAAATGAAATAAAACAGTAAAACATCTTATGCTGAAGAAGTAGTCAGTATCCCTTTTACTTATTTCTTGTTTTTTAATTTGCTTGAGGAGCTGTTCAAAGAAACAAGTTGCAAACTTTGAAAATCTACTCCCTAATAAATTTAGCACCCGTTCTTTGTAGCATACAAAAGACGGAAAATATAATTTGTTGGGTACTTCTTTGGCAATGTTTGTACCTCCGAAGAAGATTGATGACTGACAAGCAGGGTAGGAAAGTCATTCGGTGATTTCTGCTGGAGTGTAGAGAAGAGGGACGGAAGGCTCGTTTAAGCTGAAAAAAGACCGTATAAAAAAAGTAGAATTTAGACATTCTGAAATGTTCTAAATTCTACAGATATTCATTTTATTTTGTTTCAATTTCTTCCTTCATATCAATGAACTCCTTTTTTGCGTCATAAAATTCATATTGCAAAAAAGCGAGTTTCTGTGAAGGAACAATGTTCACACCCAGTCCATATTTTATCTGCCATTTTCGTTTCAAGGAGATAATTCCTTGATTGATGTACGCAGCCACGTATGGATGGACGTGCAAATAGAATCGCTTAATTCCTATCTTGTTAACCAGTTTGTCAATTTTATCCTCAAGCCGATCGGTGAAGAGTATGCTTGAACGAATTTTACCAGTGCCGTTACAAGTTGGACATGTCTCGTCAACACTCACATCCATGACCGGTCGCACACGCTGTCGAGTGATTTGCATCAACCCAAATTTGCTTAAAGGGAGTATGTTATGTCGTGCACGGTCATTCTGCATGTTCTTACACATCCGCTCATAGAGCAATTGTCTGTCCTCTGCAAGGTGCATATCAATAAAGTCAACCACGATGATACCACCCATATCGCGCAGACGTAACTGTCGTGCCAGTTCGTCGGCAGCACCTAAGTTCACTTCCAAAGCGTTGGCTTCTTGTCCATTTTCGTTGCGTGTTCGGTTTCCACTATTTACATCTACAACGTGCAAGGCTTCTGTATGTTCAATGATGAGGTAAGCGCCATGCTTGTAGTTGATTGTCTTTCCAAAACTTGACTTAATTTGTTTTGTGATGTTGAAATTATCAAAAATAGGAACACTTCCCGTATATTTCTTGACAATTCCAGCCTTATTGGGTGCTATGAGTGAGACATAATCACTGACTTGTCGGTAAGCTTCGTCATTGTTTACATAGATGTTCTCGAAATCAGGACTAAAAATATCTCTTAAAAGAGCGATAGCTCGAACAGCCTCTTCATACACTAATTGAGGTCTGTTCTGTGTTTTTTGAACTTTGACAATGGCGTTTTGCCAACGCTTTGTCAAGACTTTCATTTCACCCTCTAATTCAGCAATCCTTTGACCTTCTGCAACAGTTCTAACAATGACACCGCAGTTTTTGGGGCGTATTGTTTGAACGAGTTGTTTCAGTCTGGCACGTTCTTCTCCTTTTTTTATTTTCGACGATACTGATACCTTGTCTCCAAAGGGGATAAGCACCAAGAAACGTCCAGCAAACGATAGCTCTCCCGTAAGTCGAGGTCCTTTAGTAGAAATAGGCTCTTTCACTATTTGTACTAAAACTTCTTGACCTACAGTGAGTGTAGACTGTACACTGCCGTCCTTCTTTAAGTCAGGAAGGTGCGAGGCTTTAGCGAATGGATAGAGTTTTTTTCGGTCACTCTGTACTTGTTTTAAGTACTTGGTGTAAGAATTAAATTGGCTTCCTAAGTCAAGATAGTGAAGAAAAGCGTCACGTTCGTAGCCTACATCTACAAAGCAGGCATTCAAGCCTGGCATTAATTTCTTTACCTTTGCGATGTAAACATTACCCACAGAGAAAGAAGCTGATCGAGGTTCGTTCTGATATTCTACCAGTCGTTTGTCCTCTAATAAGGCAGTCGATATGTCTTTCTCTTGGACATCTATAACAACTTCGCTGGTCATTTCTCTTCTTTACTTTACTTAGTTACATTAAAAAGGGCGGGTCAATCAAAATCCACGATAGGACTCTTTGACACGCCCCACTGTCAGTTTAGACGTTTTAGCAGGATTATTTGCTCTTATGTCTATTCTTTCTTAGTCTTTTTTTACGCTTATGCGTTGCCATTTTGTGGCCCTTCTTTTTCTTACCGTTTGGCATAATGTTAAATGTTTAAATTGTTCTTTTTATATTACTATAATATTTGTCCATTAAATGAATATGGGCGATAACGTAAAATGCTGGAGATGAGACCAATGATTTAGTCTATCTAAAGTCTTAGTTAGACTCTTTCATCGCATTCACAAAACTCTTTGAAGGCTTAAAGCTTGGCAAGTTGTGAGCGTCAATCGTTATCGTTGTGTTCTTTTGTATATTCCTTGCTGTTTTGGCTGCTCTGTGTTTAATAATAAAACTACCAAAACCTCTTAAATAAACATTTTCCTTTTTTTCAAGAAGGCTTTCCTTCACTTTGCTCATAAAGCTTTCTACAACCACTGCAACCTCTTTCTTTTGCAATCCTGTAGAAGCGGCAATTTCATTAATAATATCTGCTTTTGTCATTTTACCAACGTGTTATTTTGTTGCTTGTTATTACTTTAGTTTTCTTTTCGAACTGCAAATATAGTGGTTTTTTGCCTTATACGAAAATATATTAAGTTATTTTTGCCAAAAGTGCCTATAATCAGCACATAAGCACTCTTGTGTTCAGATGCTTATAAGAGGAGGAAGAAATCTCAATGCAGCTCAATCTTCAATTGATTTCAAAGAGCCATTGGCATCAACAAATAAATGCTGAATTTTCTTTACAAAGAGCCTCTCATAACTCGCGTGTAAATCACCAACAGCAAAGTGGGTCGCAAATACGCGAGTTATGTGTGAGGTTCATAATCGCTTGTTATTAAATATGTTATGAGCGAACCGTCTCTCTTCATTCCCATTTTTACCGTTTCTTGGCGACTAAAGCATTGAGATAAGCCTGCTATTTGCATGCTTTAATGCTGCTGAAGCATGTGAATAACACCTCTAATACATGTTTCCAAGCGAGTTAAATCAATGTTTCAGCTTGAAAAGGCGTTTAATTTGTGAAAATCAGCGTACTTTTGTTGAGCGTTTGCCTATTAAATTTTTCTATTTTGAAGATTTTGGATGGTCGTTTTTTGGTAAAATAACAGGACAAAAATAAGAAATGCTTTTATCAAAAATGCTCCAATTTGAAGTGCCATTGATGTTACAGAGAATAATGCTAATGAAGCCAATGAGCTAAACCATGCGATTCGTTCCATTCAGTAGGTTTGTTGTCGAAACGAAAGCACAAAGATGGTTTTTCACCATCATCCACCTTTATTAAATAAAAAGGCAGTGGATAAGAGTCACCTCGGTTTGCGTTATTTGGCAAAAATGAGTAGCTTTGCATCATGAGGAAAATTATTCATGTAGACATGGACGCCTTCTATGCAGCCGTTGAACAGCGTGATCATCCTGAACTGCAAGGTAAGCCTATTGCGATTGGACACGATGGACCCCGTGGTGTTGTCAGCACAGCCAGCTATGAAGCGCGCCAATATGGCGTTCATTCGGCAATGTCAATTGCCAAAGCCAAACGCTTATGTCCTACATTGTTAATCATTCCTCATCACGGTGAGCGTTATCATGAAGTTTCAACAGAGGTACGACAAATCTTTCACGAATATACCGATGTTGTAGAACCTATATCCATTGATGAGGCTTTTCTTGATGTGACAGAGAATAAATTTCAAATAGAAAATGCCAAAGAAATTGCCATACAGATAAAAGCAAAGATACTCGAACGCACGCATTTAACAGCCTCTGCTGGTGTTTCATTTAATAAGTTTTTGGCAAAGATTGCCTCGGAATATCAAAAGCCAGATGGGCTTTTTGAGATTTCAGCAGATGAAGCATACGACTTTATAGGGCAGTTACGTATTGAAGATTTTTGGGGTGTAGGACCTAAAACGGCAGCACAAATGCACAAGATGGACATTTTTGTTGGTTCACAACTTAGACAGGTATCAGAAAAGCATCTGGTAGAGGTGTTTGGTAAGTTAGGTCATGTTTATTATCAGCATGCCAGAGGTTGCGACGATCGACCAGTGGTCTCGGAATGGTTGCGTAAGTCGGTTGGTTGCGAACGCACCTTTTTGAAAGATATTTCAAACCAATCTGCTGTTTTAATTGAACTTTATCACACCGTGTTAGAGCTTGTGGAAAGAATAGAGGAAGCCAAATTTGAAGGAAAGACTTTGACTTTGAAAATCAAGTTTTACGACTTTGAACAGATTACTCGAAGTGTTACAGCTTCGGAAGCACTGACAACAAAGAGTCAGATACTGCCGTTGGCTAAGCAACTGTTGAAAAGTGTTGACTATTCCATACGACCTATTCGACTGTTAGGATTGGCTGTTTCCAATCCTTGGATAGAGGAAGATATCCCAACCGAACGAAAGTGGAAGGAGGAATGGATAGAGGGGTTTGAAAATCTGTGAGCGTTACCTTAGGTAGTGCATGGGAGAGATGTATTCTAAAAAACGATTTTGTATCGCAGATAAGCCAGAAAATCATTTGGATATATCAGATTTCTTTCGTAATTTTGCATACATAAGCAACCAGTTAATAAATCCAGTTTACTTTTCCGTAGCTGGTTTTGTTTAATTTTGATTCAAAAAATATGGATAATAGCCAGTGATGTTGCGACATCCGTTATAATCTTTGTAAACGACCACCATTTAACTCAAAAGAATAATGAAACAAACAAAAATAGTCTGCTCTATCAGTGATTTGCGCTGCGATGAAGACTTCTTGCGCAAACTGTTTTTTGCAGGGATGAACGTTGTGCGAATGAATACCGCACACGCTACACCTGAAGGTATGACTCGCATTATTAAAAATGTACGAGCAGTATCCTCTCACATCGGTATCTTAATAGACACCAAGGGACCAGAGGTGAGAACGACCAATGTAGAACAACCCCTGACATACAAAACGGGCGAAATAGTGAAAATCTTTGGACGCCCAGACATTGACACAACTCATGACGCTATCAATTTGAGTTATGCGGATATTACGAAAGATGTCAGGGTGGGTGATGATATCTTGTTTGATGACGGTGCGCTCTGCATGAAGGTAATCGAGAATGCTGGTCCTATGTTGATAGCCCAAGTGCAGAATGATGGAGTGTTAGGAGCTCACAAAAGCGTGAATATTCCTGGCGAACACATTGATTTGCCCGCACTTACAGAAAAGGATAAGCGTAATATTTTGTTTGCTATTGAGCAAGATATCGATTTCATTGCTCATTCTTTTGTGCGCAATGCAGAGGATGTCAAAGCGGTACAAGCTATTTTAGACGAGCACCACAGTGACATCAAGATTATCTCAAAAATAGAGAATCAAGAAGGAGTAGATAATATCGATGAGATTATAGAAGCTTCCTATGGTGTGATGATTGCTCGAGGAGACTTGGGAATTGAAGTTCCTATTGAGGAAATTCCTGGTATTCAGCGGCAAATCATACGTAAGTGTGTGATGAAAAAAAAGCCCGTTATCGTAGCTACACAGATGCTGCATACCATGATTCAAAATCCACGACCCACACGAGCAGAAGTCACTGATATAGCAAATGCTATCTTTTCGAGAACCGATGCTCTTATGCTGAGTGGTGAGACGGCGTCAGGGAAATATCCTTTGGAAGCGGTGCAAACCATGGCTCGTATTGCAGAACAAGCAGAGGCAGATAGAACATGGGACAATGATGTAAATCCTATTCAGAAAGACAATATCACCCAACGTGAATTTTTGGCACATTCAGCCATTGAATCAACACGACAATTAGGTGTGAAAGGCATCATCACCGACAGTGAAACTGGTTTAACAGCTCGAAATTTGGCTGCTTTCCGTGGTCCTACACCTATTTTGGCTATCTGTTACAGAGAGAGGACACAGCGCTTGCTCAACCTCAGTTATGGTATTCTGCCCATCTACCAAAAAGAACACACCAACTCGGAATATATCTTCACAGCAGCTATCCGCATGCTCCGACAAAAAGGTTACATCCAGTCTGAAGATAAGATAGCTTATTTGAGTGGTAGTTTTGGAAAGAATGGAGGTACTACTTTGCTCGAAATAAATAGGGTGAGTCAGGTGTTCGATAAGTCATACGAGTTCCATTTGCCACGTTACGGCGATGTCAACTCAAAGAAACAGCAAGATTAGGAGAAAAGGTTTGTTGATGTGACAAGACTGAGCATCAGAATTATTGGTTCAGCACAAATTGTTAGTGAACTCATATTTATCATTCAGTACATTGGTCATATCCCCATTCAAGCTATATGCAGCCGACCGCAAAGCCTTTCTTAGGCAGGAGCGGTTGGCTGTTTCGTTTCCTATAGAGGTATCCTAAAGCAATGTAAGACAGACGCTTCAGTACATTTTGTTCAAGTAGATAGTCAGTTGAATGCTATGGACTATCCTGCACAAGATATGTGGAATGAGAAAACGCTTGATGTTTTTACTTAATGCGTGTCAATTAGAGCCTTCATCCATGCTTCCTTTTTGTCCACTTCAGGATTAGTGGTGTTCACACCTATATTATATGAGTTTTTTTTCTTAAATTTGCAGTCTTATTTTATGGGTATGATAGATACAAGTGCTTTTCAAGGTAAAACGGCGTCCTACTATACATTGGGTTGCAAGCTAAACTTTTCAGAAACCTCTACTTTTGCAGAACTATTGCAAGGGATGGGGGTACGAACGGTGCAGCGTGGTGAATCGGCTGATATTTGTCTTATCAATACTTGCTCTGTTACTGAGGTGGCAGATCATAAGTGTAGACAAGCTATTCGGCGCATGGTGCGTGAGAATCCCGGTGCATTTGTGATAGTGACAGGCTGTTATGCACAATTAGAATCACAAACAGTGAGCCAAATTGAAGGGGTTGACTTGGTGTTAGGTTCCAACGAAAAAGCGAATTTGGTGCAGTATCTCAATAATGCTTGGCTTCAAAAGAGTGAGTTGGCTGCAACGAGTCCGAATCATCGTCCATCTCTTCATACATACCAATCTGTTAAGACAAAGGATATCAAGACTTTTCAACCTTCGTGTTCGAGAGGAAATAGAACTCGCTTTTTTTTGAAAGTACAAGATGGCTGCAACTATTTCTGTACCTATTGCACCATTCCTTTTGCGCGTGGTTTCTCGCGTAACCCCTCTATTGACTTTTTAGTGAAACAGGCTGAACAGGCTGCAGCCGAAGGAGGGAAGGAAATAGTGTTGACTGGTGTAAATATAGGTGAATTTGGCGAAAGTACCAACGAGACATTTTTGGACTTGGTTAAAGCATTGGATCAGGTGCAAGGCATCAAGCGTTTTCGCATTTCCAGTCTTGAACCAGACCTCATTGACGATGAGTTGATAGATTATTGCGCACATTCCAGAGCGTTTATGCCGCATTTTCACATCCCCTTACAAAGTGGTTCTGATGAGGTTCTTCAACTCATGCATCGCCATTATGATACCGCATTGTTTGCTCATAAAATACAGTATATCAAGGAAAAAATACCCGATGCATTCATTGGAGTAGATGTGATGGTGGGTTCGCGTGGAGAAAAACCCGAATATTTTGAGGCTTGTTATCAATTTTTGAAACAGTTGGATGTAACCCAGTTGCACGTCTTTCCTTACTCAGAACGCCCAGGAACAAGAGCGCTATCGATACCTTATGTCGTTTCGGACAAAGAAAAGAAAGTACGCTCGAAGCGTCTACTTCAACTTTCTGATGAAAAAACAAAAGCCTTTTATCAAAAGTATATTGGTCAAGAGGCAGAAGTTTTGTTTGAAAAAGCGGTAAGAGGAAGAACCATGCATGGTTTTACGAAGAACTATATTCGTGTAGAACTCCCTGCATCTTTAGCTAAAGACAAATACGACAACCAGTTGATTACCGTGAAGTTGGGCGACTTCAATCGTCAACAATCAGCATTAAAAGTAGCTTTATGAAAGTAGCTGTCGTTATCTTAAATTGGAATGGCGAGAAAATGTTGGCTAAATATCTTCCAACTCTCTTGCAACATCTGCAGGAGTCAGTTGAGGTATTTGTGGCAGATAATGCGTCTACTGATAATTCTGTTGCATTGTTAAAGGAAAAGTTTCCGACCGTAAAACGCATACTCTTGGATAAAAACTGGGGATTTGCCGAGGGATATAATCAAGCTCTACGACAAATCAATGCCACCTATTATATATTATTAAATTCAGACATCGAAGTTACTTCTGGTTGGCTCTCTCCATTAATCACATGGATGGATGCACATCCTGAGACGGCGGCGTGCCAACCCAAGTTGTTGTCGATAAGACAGCGCAACTATTTTGAGTATGCGGGAGCTTGTGGAGGATTTATCGATAAGTATGGATATCCGTTTTGCAGGGGTAGGGTGTTTGATGTAGTTGAGAAAGACGAGGGACAATATGATGAGGTTTGCCCTATTCTGTGGGCTACTGGCGCTTGTTTGATGATAAGAGCCACCGATTATTGGAAGGTAGGCGGCTTGGATGGTCGCTTCTTTGCGCACAACGAAGAGATTGATCTCTGCTGGAGATTGCGCGCCATGGGACGAGAAATATATTGTGTTCCTGAGAGTAAGGTGTATCATGTAGGAGGAGGAACCTTGCCAAAGAACAATCCAATGAAAACTTATTTGAACTTTAGGAACAATCTCACCATGCTTTATAAGAATTTGGAGACAGACGAATTGCAGCATGTGATGCGTGTCAGGTGGTGGCTTGACTATGTTGCTGCGTTCAAAATGCTGATTCTTGATGGGCATTGGGGTGATTTCAAAGCCGTATTCAAAGCACGTAAAGCCTTTCGTAAGTGGAAAAAAGATTTTGAGGGTGACCGACAATACTTACTGCAACATCGAAGTGTTTCCAATCGTCAACTCTTGTCGCCATATTCTGTTTTGTGGCAATATTACGGAAAGGGTCGCCACCACTTTTCTGAACTCACTAAATAAGGTCTATTTGATTAAGCGAAATCGTGCCTTGAAGATTTCAATTGGAAACATCATTAAAGTGGGTTGACAACAAAAAATAAGAGGATTTAGGTGCTATCTTAAAATAAATTTGCTTAAAATTTATACTTTTTATCTTAAAATTTGCAACTTTTATTATTTTTATGTACTTTTGCTAAGTATAATCAAGAATAGGTTGGAGATTTGATAAAAGTACATCACATATTCATATTATTTGTTTTTTTGCTGAGTGCCTGTCAATTAAAACTCAAGCCAAACAATGAAGACGATCGCAAGTTGCTGGTAGAAGTTCAGCGCTATGATCGACTTGAAAGCCGTTATCTCACCACAGGAGATTATTCGGCATTGCAACAAATGAATACTACCTATCCTATGGAAACTCGTACACTCATAGAAGATGTACTGAATATTGGAGAAGTAAACGAGACGGGAATCAATGCCAAGTTTTTAAACTTCTATCAAGATTCGCTATTGCAGGTCATCATTGCCGATGCCGAATCGGAGTTTGTAAGTATGGACGATATCAATAAAGATTTAAGTAAAGCCTTTAGAAAACTCCAGAGACTATTGCCCGACCTCAAAGTTCCTGTTATTTATTCACAAATTGGGGCGTTAGATCAAAGTATAGTGATTGGAAATGATGCGATAGGCATTTCTTTGGATAAGTATTTAGGGGCTGATTATCCTATCTATCGACAATTCTATACGGAGCGACAACGTGAATCTATGAAGCGTGAATTTATCGTTCCAGATTGTTTGGTTTTCTATCTGTTAAGTAAATATCCGTTAAATAAAGAGTATCAGCATTCAGATTTTGTGAAAGAACTGCACATGGCAAAAATGATGTGGACAACCAATAAAGTGCTTGGAAGACGAATTTATCAAACTTCTCAAGTCAATATGATTGATCAATTTATGCGACAGCACAGAACTTTTACGTTGGAAGAATTGCTCAAACAGCAAGATTATTCAAGCTTCGAGGTTCACAGATAGAATTTACGCTAATGCAAATAACAGAACAGAGAAATTTGTTTGCGAATTACTAAAATCGTACTTTATAAGAAACTGAAAGGGTGTCTGTATTCAAGAGTCGTGATTTTGTATCTGTTAATCGTCTCTACACTTTCGTTCATGGATGCTTATTGTGCTAAAAAATATGAATAAAGATTTGGCTCATTGTAATAAAATCAGTAACTTTGCAGCCGTTTCACACTTAGAACCATTAATATAGTTGAATGAAAAATGACAAATTAAGTAAACAGTACCGCGTGAATGAACAGATTCGCGTAAGGGAAGTGCGTGTTGTTGGTGATGACGGATCGCAGGTAATGCCAACTCGTCAAGCCTTGGATTTAGCTCGTCAGCAGGATGTTGATCTTGTAGAAATCTCTCCAAATGCGCAGCCACCAGTTTGTCGTCTCATCGACTATAGTAAGTTCCTTTACCAACAGAAGAAGCGTGCTAAAGAAATGAAGCAGAAGCAGGTAAAGGTAGATATCAAGGAAATACGTTTTGGACCTCAAACTGATGAGCACGACTACCAGTTCAAACTCAAGCATGCACGCGAGTTCTTGAATGAAGGTAACAGAGTGAGGGCATACGTTTTCTTCCGTGGAAGGTCTATCTTGTTTAAGGAACAAGGCGAAGTGTTGTTGTTACGGTTTGCTAACGACTTGGAAGACTTTGGTAAAGTAGAACAAATGCCAAAGTTAGAAGGTAAACGAATGTTTATTTATCTCTCACCAAAGCAAGTAGGTGTGGAGAAGAAGAGTCAACAAAAGCGTGATCGTGAGCAAGCTTTGAAAGAAGCAAAAGAGGCGAAGAAGAAAGTTCCAACAGACGGATCATCAAAGGAGGAAAAGTCTAATGGCGGACTTTTTGATAACGCTAAAAATGGTTCTGAGGCACTCAAAAAACTTAAAGAAGAAGAATAAAACTGGATTGTGCGTAACGTCTTGGTATATACGTTGCCACAGTAGTAAATAAATAACAATTTAAAAAGTAAAAAAATGCCAAAACAAAAAACAAATTCCGGTGCAAAGAAGCGCTTTAGTTTCACTGGAACAGGAAAGATTAAGCGTAATCATGCTTATCATAGTCATATCTTGACAAAGAAGACTAAGAAGCAAAAGAGAAACTTAGTAGGCTACACTCTTGTAGACAAGTCAAACTTGAAGCAAGTACGTGACTTGCTCAACTTGCGTTAATTCACTTTTAGTCAAATTATTTAAAGGAAAGAAAAACTATGCCAAGATCAGTAAATCATGTTGCATCAAAAGCAAAGAGAACCCGAATCCTTAAGCAGACTAAAGGTTATTTCGGTGCAAGAAAGAATGTGTGGACAGTAGCTAAGAACACTTGGGAAAAGGGTCTTACCTACGCATATCGTGATCGTCGTAATAAGAAGCGCAACTTCCGTTCTTTATGGATACAGCGTATTAATGCTGCAGCTCGCCTTGAAGGAATGAGTTACTCAGTTTTAATGGGTGCTTTGAACAAGGCAGGCATTGAAATTAACCGTAAGGTGCTTGCAGATCTCGCTGTTAATAACCCTGAAGCATTCAAGGCTATCGTTGACAAAGTAAAGTAAAGGAAGACAAACTTAGTCACAAATATTAAAAGAGTTGTAACTCCCAGTTGAGTTACAACTCTTTTAGTGTTATTGTATGTTGTGCTAATGTTCGCTTTGAATCATCTACTCTGGATTCTTGTTGGCACTGGAAAGGCATAACAAGATGTCACCTTTCTCTAAAGGTAATTGACCATTGGGAACCAAGATGGTTTTTCCACGTTTCACCATCATGACAAGCGTTCCTTTAGGAATGTTCATTTCAGATAATAAGTTTCCATTTTCAAGCATGCTCTCTTCTAAAGTTACCTCTTTTAGTTTTGAGCCTAATTCCTCTGGAATCTCAACTCCAAACTCATTACCGCTCTTTTCTTCTGGCATGTCGAGCTGGAGTTTTTTTGCCACTAATGAGATAGTAGTACCTTGCACCGTAAGTGATAGCAGAGTGATAAAGAAGACAATATTAAACAAGAGGTTTGCTCCTTCGACACCGTTAATGATGGGATATGTGGCAAAGATAATGGGGACAGCACCTCGAAGACCAACCCATGAAAGGAAAGTCTTGGCTTTCAATGGAATTTTGCGATAGGGTAGTAAGCACAAAAATACACTTACAGGGCGCGCAACAAGCATCATAAATACTGCGATGGCGAGGGAGAAGAGGCTTACGTCAATCAACTCCGAAGGATTAACCAGCAATCCAAGGGTGAGGAACAAGATGATTTGGAGCAACCAAGTAAGTCCATCTAAGAACGTAGACATCTCTCGTCGATAAGACAGACGGCAGTTGCCCACAACAAGTCCTGCAATATAAACTGCTAAATATCCATTGCCGTTTAATAAGTCGGTCAGTGTAAAGGTGATAAACACCATACTTAGAAGAAGTACAGGATAGAGTGCTGCGTTTGGGAGATTAATACGATTAATCAACCAAACCGTCAAGCGACCAAGACCGTAGCCTAATGCTCCTCCTAATAAAAACTGTTCACCAATGTTAAGTGATAAGTCTAAAAAAGAAAAATCATCACCCGAGAGGGCTACGTTGATGAGCGCTATCGTCAGCATATAAGCCATGGGGTCGTTGCTACCACTCTCTAATTCCAGCGTTGGTCGCAATTTGTGTTTCAAGCCAATTCCTTGTGTTCGCAAAAGATTAAACACAGAAGCCGAATCTGTCGAAGACATGGTTGCAGCCAACAGCATGGATACAATCAAGGACATTTGAATATCCATACCAGCCCACTGCGATAATGCAAATATAAACCCGCCTGTCAATACTGTTGTCATCACTACACCCAAAGTAGATAGGATAACACCCATTCCAATGATAGGCTTTATTTCCTTAAACTTGGTATCCATACCGCCAGAAAACAGGATGATACTCAATGCCACCATACCAATGAATTGTGTGTCGTGTGGGCTATCAAATTCCATACCCAACCCTTCACTACCAAAAAACATTCCTGTAAACAAGAATAACAGCAATGTTGGGATGCCGAAGCGATAGCCTGTTTTACTGATAAGTATGCTGACTAATACTAAGAAAGAGCCTAAGAGAAAAATATTTTCTGTTGAGAAAGTGATCATTCCTTCTTTTAATAGTGAGTGATGTAATTTATTGTATGGTTATTAGAATCTGTAAATGGTCTTACTGATTCTCATGGACAAAGATACGAAAATTGATGAATATAACAATATGTTCAAATGAAAGATTTTAAGAATAAAACACTCTATACAGCAGTACAATCAGGAAATAGAGTCGAACTATTTATAAACCCAAATCGGTCATTAGGATTTCTCTGTGTCGTACGGCAAAGAGAAATCCTTTAATTTTTTCCATATGGACAAGAATGATTGTCGTGTTTTTAG
>QWCP01000385.1_pt1 | contig 24584 bp, 18 predicted proteins | sample 1972561 | NCBI WGS metagenome assembly QWCP01 (sample SAMN09866705, study PRJNA288562) | Human vaginal metagenome isolate pre4_vaginal, whole genome shotgun... | isolation source: vagina | host: Homo sapiens | place: USA: California
AATCCGCACCTCTTTGGTATTTATTTTTATTGGCAACCTTTAGTTGTGAAATACCGGATAAAATAAAAACAAAAAAATGAACCCGCCAACAACCTTATAAAAACAAAAAAATAAATTTTAAACAAAAGAAAAATAAAAGAAAAGTTTTAATAGAATTAGAGAGAATAAAAATAAAGAGAAAAACGTGAAAGAAAGTGGTATAATTTTATAAGAAGAATCGATAAATAATTGTTAACCTATTGGGGGGTGGAAACGGTCATAATTTTCGGATAAATGTAAGCTTTTACGAAAGGAAGTGCTGTATTAAAGACAAGAAAGTATCAAGAAAAGCATATCGGGAAGTCCCCTGGAACGTTTATTTTCTATCGGACAGAATAGCCGTTTATAAACTATTTAGAAAAAGTATAGGAGGATATCATGAACAAAATCTACAAACTTGTTTGGAGCAAGGTAAGAAACACCTGGGTGGTGGCTTCTGAAATTGCCAAGGGACACGGGAAGAATGCTTCTGCCACGAGAGAACGGAAACTCCTGAAAACAGCGGTAATTACTGCTATCATGGGTGGGTGCCTTATGACAGGCGGCTTGGCGTCTGCGGAACTGACCCCGGAACAGAAGGTTGTTTATGATGCTGTCATGGCAGAGCTTGAGAAGGGTGGCGGCGTTCATTATTTTTCTGTGAAGTCTAAGGACCAGATGCCCAATTATAATAAAGACGGTGCAAAAGGGGAAACGTCCGTAGCTATAGGACCGGGGTCGACAACGAAATTCCGGAACGGCTTATCTGTCGGTACGAATAATCTAAATGAGGGGTATGAGACTACAGTTGTAGGAAGTCTGAACAAAGCGTACGGATTGGGAAATTTCAAATATGCATCTGGAGCAACGATTGTAGGCACCGGGAATACTATCATGAGTAATAAAGGAACCCTAGCTATGGGTTCGGAAAATATCGTACATGAAGGTATCGCCATCGGGGCAGGAAACAAGGCTATGGGAGAAAATGCTATTGCCCTGGGGAACTACAGTTCTGCCATGTACAGCGACACCATCGGAATCGGTTTCGGCACTCATGGTGATGCGGATGACGTCATTGCTATAGGACGTGCAGCAGAAGGAGATGCTTTGGGCGGTGTCGCTATCGGCAGATATGCAGAAGTGCATGCAAGTACAGGCGTGGCCCTTGGCGACAGCAGTGTTTCCTCACGCGGGGCAGGTGTTGTCGGATATATGCCGGGAGCCGTAGGACAGACGGCAGAAGAAGTGGCAGCGTACCTGGGAAAAGCGGAAGAATACAAGAGCTGGAAAGCCGATGTGGAAAAGAATAAAGATGCTTATACTAGAGCCAAAGCATGGCATGCTGCTGTAGACGCGGAGCGGAAGGCCTTTAGAGAAATCAATGAAGCCCGCATTGCGTATGCTGAAAATTCGACCGAGGAAAACAAAAAAGCCATTACAGAAAAATACGATGCATGGAAAAAAGCATCGGATGAGCGTCAAAAGACAGATGTGGCAATGAGACCGGACTTTAAAACGATTAATGATCTGAATGCCCGGTACGGACAGATTTTCGGCAAACTTATGTCCACCGAAGGTGCCGTATCCGTCGGCGATGAAAAGACCGGTCGTACCCGCCAGATTATCAATGTAGCGGCAGGGACAAAAGATACGGATGCGGTGAATGTCTACCAGCTGAAAGCCTTGAACACTAAAATGGACAAAGGAGCGATTCATTATTTCTCCGTGAAATCGGACGACAGCGCGCGACCTGCCGGCACTAACTGGAATAACGATGGCGCGACGGGTAACGGTGCCGTAGCCATCGGCGAAAAAGCGATGGCAGCTAAAGGCGGTACTGTGTCTATCGGCAGAAATGCACAAATTAAAGGCGACGGCGGTAATACGGACGGAGAAGGAAGTGTAGCCATCGGTGACAACTCCTTAATTACTACAAACGGCTTGGATTTGGCGAGCATCGCTATCGGTAAGAATGCGAAAGTATTGAACGGTAGCGGAAAACAGGAAAGAGGATTGAGTTTTACACCGGATAATTTTGATAAACCCGGGTTCTTTGGTGGCGGAGATACGTTGCCGAAAAATGCGGATAAAGTGCCCGGCGGTATCGCTATCGGTACAAATTCTTATGCCCGTACGGGAAGTATTCAGTTGGGACATCATACCTTTGACGGATACAAAATGGGCGGTATCGATGTAACGAATGCCAACGAAGAAGCCAATATTGTCGGTATGACCACTGTCGGTACGAATACCTACAATAAAGGTGCTCTTGCCAATATGTACGGTGCATATTCCATTATTACCGGTGATTTTACCGGTGCAGGCGGCATGAATAGTTTGACATACGGACCGCAAAATTTCGGAGCTAATGTGGTAGGCTCATTGAACAGTATTCGTTCTAAAGGACATGGCGGTTCATCCGGTGTGGCAAACAGTATTGTCGGTGTGGCAAATACGGTAGAAAACGCCAACGGTACCTTGGTGTACGGTGCCGGAAATAAGATTACCAATTCCGTTACTTCGATTAGCGCTCCCAGTGGTCTTACGACATTGAATACATGGGAAGATACGGTAACGGCATTACAAAAATCGATTAAAGATTCCAAATCAGGCGGTGCCGTATTGGCTATCGGCGGCGGAAACGTAGCGGATTATGTACGGCATTCACAGTTGGTCGGCGTGAATAATACCGTGACCGGTACGGAAAATAAAGTCAGCGATTTTAATATGGTAAACGGCTATCAAAATACGGGAACGAATATAACGCATGTAACCATGATCGGTTCAGAAAACCAAGTCACCGATACGAAGAATGCACTCGTTTTCGGTGATAAGAGAAAATTGACAGGGGCCGACGGAAGTATCGTTCTCGGTTCTGCAGATGCGAAAGCGGATAAAAAAGTGGAAACGAACGTCAAGGACGCCACCGTTATCGGACATAATGCCAACACCACCGTCGAAGGCGGCGTGGCTCTCGGCAGTGATTCCGTAGCGGATCGTGCAGGATTTACGAAAGAGAAAAAAGGCGTATTCAGTGATGTTGACCTGAACGGAAAAACCGCCGCCGCGGTCTCTGTCGGCACAAAAGATAAACTCCGCCAGATTATCAATGTAGGAGATGCGACGGAAGATACCGATGCCGTCAATTTGCGCCAGCTGAAAGTCGTGAATGCCAAAGCGGATAAGAATGCAGAGGCCATTACCAACTTGACGAACACCGTCAATGCCAACGGCAAAGCGACAATAGTAAAGGTAGACGGAAATGAAAACAACGCCGACGGCAACCTGAAGATAAAGAAAACGGAAAAAGATGGCCAGCTGACCTATGACCTCTCCTTAAATGACGAGATTTCACTCGGTAAAGCCGGAGAAGACGGCAAAGACGGTAAAATCGGCCTTACCGGCAAAGACGGGACGAGCGCTGAAATTCGTACAGGACAAGGAAAAGCCGGCGTAGACGGAAAAGACGGTGAAACCACCACCCGTATCATCTATAAAGACAAAGGCGGCAAGGACCATGAAGTGGCCACCTTGGACGACGGACTGAAATTCAAAGGCGACAATGACACCGTCGTGACCCGCAAGCTGAATGAGCAATTGAACATCACGGGCGGAATCACGGACGCGAAAGAACTCTCCGACAATAATATCGGCGTGGTAGGAACACAGGACGGCGGCATGGCGGTTAAACTGTCCAAGAAACTCAAAGGCCTGACCAGTGCGGAATTTAAAGACGGAGATAACGTCACCAACATCACCGCCGGAGACGTCACCGTCACGAAGAAAGAAGGAAACGAAACAAAAACTGTCAATATTTGGGATCTCAATAAGACCGTCAATGACATCAAAACAGGCGCAACGGACGTCAGCAGCTGGAAACTCCAAGCCAACGGTAAAGATGAACGAATCATCAAGAAAGACAGCGTCGTCAACTTCAAAAACGGAGAAAATACAAAAGTCACCGTCAAAGGAAATGATGTCACTGTCGACCTGAATGACGCTACTAAGAAACAGATCAACGACAATACAACGAATATTAAGAACATTGATGGCAGAGTGACCAAGATTGAAAACAGTATCGACCAAAAAATAGAAGGTGCTAAGGTCACGGTCGAGGGAGATAAGGAGACCGGCGTCACAGTCGAAAATACGGCAGAAGCCGGCAAACCGGTCAATTACAAGGTAAGCCTCGATGACAAAGTCAAAGTAGGCAATGTCACCATTGACGGAAAAGATAGCAAGGGCGAAATCACAGGACTGACGAACACGACGATTGACGGTACGGACTTTGCCAAAAAAGGCAGAGCGGCTACCGAAGAACAGCTGAAAGCAGTAGAAGACAAAATTGGCCAAACTGGCTCGGAAGCGAAAAAGCATGCCTCGGTCACAGCAGGAACCAATATTTCCGTGGTACAAGACGGAACCAATAAAGAGGGTGGCAAAAATTACAAAGTAAGTCTTGCCAAGGATATCGATTTGGGCCAAGATGGAAGTATTAAAGCCGGAAACACAATTATCAATAAAGATGGCGTAACGACAAATACCGTCAAGGCAGGAGATACAACGATCAATAACGACGGATTAACCATCAAAGACGGTCCGGCTATCACAAAGACGAACGTGGATGTAAATAACCAACAGATTCACCACGTAAAAGACGGAACGGCCGTTGATGATGCCGCAACGGTAGGACAGGTCAATAAGAAGATTGATGAAATAACAAAAACCGTAACGAGTTCTTCCGTGACCGGCGGAACGATCGGAGAAGACGGGAAGATTTCTCTTACCAAAGGAGATAAAACAACCGTTGAATTACAGGGGCAGCTGAAAGATATTTCCGCCCGGGCCGGAGACTATGAAATTAAAGATAACAAAGTTACAATCGGACTGGAAGATAACTACAGTAAGAAAGCGGCAGGAAATATTGTTATCAAAGACGTAGCGAAAGCCTCTGACTTGGAACAAGAGACAAAAGAAAGAAAAGATGCGGACAAGGTCATTACAGAGACAATCGGAGCAGCCAATAAGGACGAACTGAAAACCTCATATCAGGACACGACGTACATCAAAAACAGTACGACTCTCGTAGAAGCGGACAAAGCCCTGGATAAAGCCATTGGCAAGAATGCGGGAGATATCAAGAAGAATACAGAAACAATCAATATTTTAGGCAAACAGGTAGGAAATCTGGACACAAGAGTAAACAAAGTCGGCGCAGGCGCTGCTGCACTTGCCGCTCTCCATCCGCTTGATTTCGATCCGGATGATAAATGGGACTTTGCCGCAGGCTACGGCAACTACAAAGGTGCCAATGCAGCTGCTATCGGCGCATACTACCGCCCGAATGAAGATACCATGTTCAGTGTCGGCGGTTCTTTCGGCGGCGGCGAAAACATGGTGAACGCAGGCGTTTCCGTCAAGCTCGGACAGGGCAACCATGTATCGACATCCAAAGTTGCTATGGCGAAAGATATGCTGGCTATGCAGAAGCGCATGGCTGAAATGGAAGCACAGATGGCAAAAATGCAAGGCTTCATCGGAGCACTGACAGGCGTGGATACACAAACTGCTATGTTCCCCGATGTACCGGAAAACCACTGGGCTTATGAATACGTCAAAGGACTTTGTGAAAAAGGAATTATCGAAGGATATCCGGACGGCAACTTTAACGGAAACCGCAGCATGACACGCTACGAATTTGCCGCTATGCTCTACAGAGCACTGGCCAAAGGTGTAAATCTCGATGCCCGGGCAGTCAAAGAATTTGCCCCCGAGCTGGGACGAATCCGTGTAGATGTGATTTCCCAAAATAAAGAGGGACAGCCGGTTATCGAAAGAGTCCGTGTCAATGAAGAAAAGAAAGAAAAATAAAGTTTTATAAAAACGATACAACGGACTACAGAAAAAACCTCAAGGATAAAACCTTGGGGTTTTTCTGTGGGAAAATGACAAACGGGAAGAGTTTTTACAGAGGGGTATTACATATTCTGACCTGTGTACGCCAACTAGCCCCTATCGCCTCGCATAGCTCGGCACTTCCCCCGTCAGCGGGGGCAGCTGACGCTAAGGAAGAAAGAATTCATAGTTTTATTATTTTTATATACGCATTTATGTATATCTCTTGCCGGATTCTTACCGCTCCCGTTGGTCGGGTATGGCGTCTCATTGCATTTTCGCGTCGTTCCGCTCCTAAAAATACAATTCGCTTGCCATCGCTCCTAATTACCACCGCTCAAGAATGACGGCAAGGATGAAATGCGTTTTTGAGAAGCAGTAAATGACTTTTTGCCTAAAAATGAGAGCATAAGAAATGAAAGCCGTCCCCGCTTGTCGGGAAGCAAGCGAACCACTTTTCGAGGAGCAAAACGACGCTGTAAAAGTGTGTGAGACGCTTTGCCTTGGCTAAGGTGTCAGCGGAGCTGACAGAAGGGGCAAGTGTGAGCAGAAACGAAAAAATAGTTTCTTACAGAACAGTATAAATACTTGCCTGTCATTCTTGAACGCGGGGGCAGCGAACGAATAAGGAAGAAAGAATTCATAGTTTTATCATTTTATATATGCTTTTGCCGATATTCTATGCCGGATTCTTCGCTAAGAGTCAGATTATGTTTTTTCTTCCATCATCATTCCGATATTTTCCGCCGCTCAAGAATGACGGCAGGGGTGAAATGCGTTTCCTCAAAATTTTTACTTGGTTTTTGTGAAAAAACGGCAGAATGGAAACCGTATGCCGTCCTCGGACACGGGGAAGGTGGCGGCGAAGCCGTCGGAAGGGGTAAGTATGAGCAGAAGCTAAAAACCTAGGAATAAGTGTGAGTAAAGCCGAAAGAACGATTTTAACCTGTGCATTCAAGCTTGCCCCTATCGCCTCGCAAGGCCCGGCACTTCCCAGCCAAAGGCAAGCGGACGACTAAGGAAGAAAGAATTCATAGTTTTTATATGAGCAAAAACAAAAAACACCGAAATGACTCACACAAAAAAAGCCGTCCCCGGACACGGGGAAGGTGTCAGCGGAGCTGACGGAAGGGGCAAGTTGGAGCAGAAACGGATCATATTAAAAAAGCCGCTCCTGCTTATTTTGTAAAGGCGGTTTGCTGCGGAGCGGTTATGTTAAATTCCGTTATCAATGCACAAAAAAACTTTTCTTTTCTGCTCCGGTGGTGAGGCAGAAGAGAAAAGTTTTTTATTTTGCTGCTTTGTTTTCTCTTGTCCGGCAAAGTCCTCTTTCACAGTTTCTGAGGAACCGGAGAAGATGTTCGATTTCGGGAGCCGAGGGGAATTCTTGTTCCATTTCTTCAATGGCGTCATTTAATTTCAGTCCCGAGCGGAAAATAATACGGTATGCTTTTTTCAGCCATGTTTTGATTTCAGGGGATACGTTATTTCTTGAAAGTCCGACGCTGTTCAGACCGACTACGCGGGCGGGGTTTCCGTCTACGATGACAAAGGGGCAGACGTCTTGTACGATTTTGGACATGCCGCCGACCATGGCGCAGGTTCCTATTTTTACGAATTGGTGAATGCCACTCATTCCGCCGATGACGGCATGGTCTTCTACGGTAACGTGACCGGCTGCACCTGAAAAGCTCGACATGACGATGTAATCGCCGAAGTTGCAGTTGTGGGCTACATGGGTGTAGGCCTGGAGCATGTTATAAGAACCGATCCGGGTTTCGCAATTTTCCCCGGTGGCTCTGTGAATCGTCACAAATTCACGGAAGTTGTTTCCGTTACCGATGACGACGGTGCTGTATTCGCCTGCAAATTTCAAGTCCTGCGGGTCTTCCCCGATGACTGCGTGCGGATAGACGTGATTGTTCTTTCCCATTCTTACGTTTTTGGCAATAACGGCATGAGCTCCGATTTCCGAGCCTTCACCGATTTCACAGTTGGGACCGATGACCGCATAGGGTCCGATTACTACATTTTTATGAAGTATGGCAGTCGGGTCAACCACGGCGGTTTGATGAATTTCCGGTTCGGCTGACGCAACAATTTTTAATTCCATCTTAAAATCCCCTTTGATAGATAGTTTTTGCTTCCTTTATATATATATATCGTACAGGTTCCATTGAGTGTGAACAATGAAATTTACGAAATATGAAAAGTTTTTTCGTTTATTCTTTATTTTTCTTCTTCTGATTCAGTTTTTTAACTGTTTTCGTTATTTTTTTCTTCCGCTCCGTCGGCAAGGTAGAAAAGGAAATCGGCGGATGCTTTGAGTACGCCGTCTACAGTCGATTCACAGTGTACTTTTCCCATGCGGCCGACGATATTTTTGATGACCGCTTTGGTGACAAGGACATCACCGGGGACGACGGGAGAACGGAAACGGACTTTGTCCATGCCTGTAAACATGGGAATAAGTCCTCTGTTTTCTTCAGGATACTGGAGTGCCACACCGCCGACTTGTGCCATGGCTTCGCAAATTAAAGCGCCCGGCATGATGGGACGGCCCGGAAAGTGTCCTTGGAAAAACGGTTCGTTCATGGTGACGCATTTCACGCCGACTGCGTAGTCGAGAGGAACGAGCTCCGTGATTTTGTCTACCAGCAGCATGGGATAACGGTGCGGGAGTATTTCCATAATTTCTTTGATATTCAGTTCCATAGTATTCTCCTTATTTTCTCAGTGCTTCCAGCTTGGCGGCAAGCAGGCCGTTCAGCTTGTGACTTCCCAGAACGGAAATGATATGGGCTTCCAGCGGACCGGCGAGGGAAATATCGCCGATGATGTCGAGAATTTTGTGGCGTACCAGTTCGTCCGGGAATTTCAGTTCGGAAAGGCATTCCGTTTCGGAGTAAACAACTGCATTTTCCAGTGTTCCGCCTTTGCCGAGGCCCATTTTCCGGAGGGCATCCAGTTCCCAGGTGAATCCGATGGTCCGGGCAGGTGCAATTTCTTTAAGGTAGCTGTCCCGGTCGATGAGAATATCCCGCATCTGTGTGCCGAGAAGCGGGTGGGAATTGATGGACGTGAAGGTGATACGGAGCCCCTTGTAAGGGAGAGCGCAGATAAATTTCCCGTCTTCGTAAACGGAAAGACTTTTTTCAAGAGTGAGGACACCGGTCATTTCTTCCTGCTCCACCGTTCCCGCATCGAGAATCATCCGGGAAAATGTGAGGGCACCGCCGTCCGCCACGGGAGGCTCGGGGGAGTCCATTTCCAGATAGCAGTTGTCGATGTGAAAGGCATAGAGTGCCGAGAGGAGATGTTCTACCGTAAATACTTTGGCAGGTCCCTGCTCGAGCGTGGTCGCACGGAGTGTATTGGTAATGTATGTACTTTTGGCAGGTACTTCGGGCGTACCGGGCAAATCGGTCCGGCGGAAGATAATGCCTGTTCCTGCCGGGGCGGGCCGCATGGTAAGTGTTACGGGCTCGCCGGAATGAAGACCGTTCCCTTGGAAAGAAACGGCTTTCCCGATGGTATATTGATGTCTTTTCAAAATGATTCCCTTTCAGACATGAGATCAAAAATGCAATTTATATTTTTTAAAATAAAAATATTTATTTAAGCTAATAATTAATTATACTGCTTTTTTTATAGAAGTACAAACATATATGAAAAAAGGATTGGAAACTTGAAATGTGCGGTGAATACGGAGGAGTGGTTTTTGAAAAAAGGCGGTAAAAAAGAAAGGGAAAAGGAAAATACCGCATATGTTTCGGAGAATGATATACTAATATAAAAACGGGAGAAGGTGGAGCATGGCAACAAGCAGGGAAGAAAAAGAAAAAAAGCTGGCGGTTCTGCTGGAAAAATGCATGCCCCTGGCGGTCGCTTTTTCCGGCGGCGTTGACTCTACTTATTTGCTCCATAAGGCAGCTCTGGTGGGAAAAGAGAAGGTGACGGCGCTCATCATGAAAACTCCGTCCGTTCCGGAAAGAGAACTTGATGAGGCTGTGGCATTTTGCAAAAGCCGGGGAATTTCTTTTTTCGTTCTTCCGGCGGATCCTTTTTCGGCTGCAGGGTTCAGAGAAAACGGACGGGACCGCTGTTACATCTGTAAGCATTTTCTTTTTTCCGCGCTCCTTGAAAAGGCAAAGGAAGAAGGGATTCCCTTTGTGGCAGACGGCACGAATGCGGACGACAGGAAGGAATTCCGTCCCGGGCTGAGAGCCTTGAAGGAACTGGACATACGGAGTCCTTTGGCCGAGGCGGGGCTGACGAAAAAGGAAATCCGAGAACTTTCGGAAAAAGAGGGACTTCCTACATGGAATAAGCCGTCGTTTTCCTGTCTTGCCACCCGTTTCCCGTACGGAGAAGAATTGACCGTTGAAAAATTAAGAAAAACGGAAGCGGCAGAAAATCTGCTGGCAGAACTCGGATTTACGCAAAGGCGTGTACGCGTTCACGGGAATCTGGCAAGAATCGAAGTTCTTCCGGCGGAAATTCCGCTTTTACTGGAGCGGCGGGACATGATTTCCGCCCGTCTTGAGGAATTGGGATTTCTTTATACCACCGTCGATTTGAAAGGGTTCCGATCTGGGTCGATGGATACGGCGGCAGTTACAAAAAATACAGAAGCAGAGGATATAAAGCATGAAGACGAGAGAAATACTTGAAAACTTGCAGAATGGTAAAATTTCACTCGCCGAGGCGGAAGCAGCGGTAAAAGAATGTATCCGTACCGCCGGCTACGAGGAAATGGGCTATGCAAAGCTGGATACGGCGAGAAAAGAACGGAGCGGATTTGCCGAGGTGATTTATTGTCAGGGAAAGCCCGATCGGTTTATTACCGGTATTTTCAAAAAAATGCTGGACAGTGAGGGCGAGGTTTTCGGGACACGGGCATCGCCTCACCAGTATGAGCTGGTCCGGCAGGAAATTCCCGATATTTCTTATGATCCCCTTTCCCGTGTGCTGAAGTTAGAGAAAAAAGGAAAAGTCCGCAAGGGTCTTGTAGCTGTTTGTACAGGCGGTACTTCCGATATTCCCGTGGCGGAAGAGGCGGCGCAGACGGCGGAATATTTCGGCACGAAGGTGGAACGTCTTTATGATATGGGAGTCAGCGGTATTCACCGTCTTCTGGCGAAAGAGGACATTATCAGGGAAGCCAATTGTGTCATTGCCGTGGCGGGCATGGAAGGCGCGCTTGCCTCCGTCATCGGCGGGCTTGTGAAAAATCCCGTCATTGCCGTTCCTACTTCGGTAGGTTACGGAGCAAGTTTTCACGGACTTTCCGCCTTGCTGACGATGATTAATTCCTGTGCCAACGGGATTGTGACGGTAAATATAGATAACGGATTCGGAGCAGGCTATGTGGCGACACAAATTAACCGCCTTGCAGAAAGAGGAAACAGCGATGAATAAAAAATTGTATCTTGATTGTACGTCCGGTATCAGCGGAGATATGTTTGTAGCAGCCATGATTGATCTCGGAGCGGATTTGGAAGCACTGGAAAGAGCGTTGCAATCTGTTTCTGACGACGGTTTTCACACCGAGGTCCGGCGGGTGAAGAAATCAGGGATAGACTGCTGCGATTTTAATGTGGTCCTCGATGCCCTTCATGAAAATCATGACCATGATATGGAGTATCTGTACGGTCATGACGACAGCCATTGTCACGGAGAAGAACACGACCATTGCCATTGTCATGGAGAAGAACATGACCACTGCCACTGTCATGGAGAAGAACACGACCATTGCCATTGCGATGGAGAGGAACATGACCACTGCCACTGCGATGAAGAAGGACATGAACACTGTCACTGTCATGAAGAAGAACACGAACACGGACATGACCACGGACACAGCCACAGAGGGCTTGCGGAAATCAGGGAAATTATTGCTGCCTGTGACATGACGGAAACGGCCAAAGATATTGCTTATGACATTTTTGATGTGATTGCCGCGGCAGAGTCGGCGGCACACAACCTTCCGCCCGAGGAAGTGCATTTCCACGAAGTGGGGGCTTTGGATTCGATTGTAGACGTTATTTCCGCGGCGGTTACATTTGACAGTCTGGGGATACGGGACGTCATTATCCCGAAATTATATGAAGGAACGGGTATGGTGCGGTGCCAGCACGGACTGATGCCGGTTCCCGTGCCGGCGGTGGCAAATATTGTTTCCGCTTTTTCGTTTCCCCTGGAAATTATAGAAGCTGAAGGGGAGTATGTGACGCCTACGGGAGCGGCGATAGCGGCCGTCCTTTGTACGGAACACCGCCTGCCCAAAGCTTTTACAATTACACAGACGGGCATGGGTGCAGGAAAGAGAGCCTATATAGACCGTCCGGGCATTTTGCGGGCCATGATGATTGAAACGGAAGAAGAGGGCGGAAAAGAAGAAATCATAAAGCTCGAAACGGACATCGACGACTGTTCCGGCGAAGTTCTCGGCTATACGATGAAGAAACTTCTGAAAGCAGGAGCAAAGGACGTTCACTATACACCTGTTTTTATGAAAAAGAACCGTCCCGGCTGGGAGCTTACGGTGATTGCCGCAAAAGACAATGTGGAAGAATTGGAGCAGATTATTTTCGGAGAAACCACAACCATCGGTATCCGGGAAATGAAAGTGGAAAGAACCTGTCTTCCCAGAGAAGAAAAAGAAGTGGTGACGCCTTACGGAACCGCTTCCGCCAAAGGGGTGGAAGTAAAGGGACGAATGAAGTGGTATCCCGAGTACAAAACGGTAAAAAAGCTGGCGAAAAAGCATAAGGTTTCTTTTGCGGAAGTGTTTGATGCCGTAAAGAGAGCGGCAGAAAAAAGAAAATAAAGACATAAAAAAACAGCGGTTTGTCAGGGACCGCTGTTTTAGTTTGCTTATTTCCTGATTTTTTTGTAAAGAATGGTGAGAATGAGAAGGGCTGCCGACACGAGTGCGGTGACACCGCCGGGAGCGGCGCCGATTTCATAAGACAGAAAGAATCCGCCCAAGATACCGGTGAAGCTGTAGGCAAGCGAGGCCAAAAGGGTGACACGGAATCCTTTGGAGAGCCGGAGCGCCGAGGCAACGGGAAGCGTAATCATCGAGGAAATGACGAGGATACCGACAGAGCGTATCGATACGGCGATAGCGGCGGCTACGAGGAAAGCAAAAAGGTAATTGATAATCCGCACGGGGACTTTCGCGATTTTTGCAGCATCTTCATCATAGGCGATATACATGAGCTGGTGATAAAAAACAAAAAGAGAAACCGCCGACGTGATGGTGAGAAAACCTGTGACTGCCATATCGGCAGGACTTACGGTGAGGATACTTCCGAAGAGGTAGGCATCCGCATTGGCATGGAGTCTTCCCGAAGAAATGAGCGTTAAGGCAATACCGACAGATACGGAAAGAACGATGGACAAAATGAGATCCGTATATTTTCTGAAATATTGGCGGAGAAATTCGATGGCCACGCCGGCAACGGCGGTAAAAAGAAAAGAAGACAGTACGGGATTCGAACGGAAAAGAAGTCCCAGTGTGACGCCTGCCAGAGAAGCATGGGCAAGCGTGTCGCCGATCATGGAGTACCGGCGGAGAACGAGAAACAGACCGATACAGGGACAGAGAACGGCGATACAAAGGGAAATAAGGAGAGCGTTTTGCATGAAATCATAAGCCAGCATGATACCCCTCCTTTGTAATAAATTCACGGATATATTCATCAGGATGACAGAGGTGGCCGCTTCCGTCGGTGACATGATAAAGCATGGAAGAATGGCGCACCGCCGCTTCCAGATTATGCTCCACCGCAAGGATAGTGATATGCTTTTCCTTATTCAGATAAGCGAGGCGGTTATAAATTTCCAATTGGCTTTCTCTGTCGACGCCTGTGGACGGCTCGTCAAGGATAAGCAAATCCGGATCACCCATCAAGGCCCGGGCAATTAAAACTTTCTGGTGCTGTCCGCCCGACAAATGGCCCATCAGTACATTTTCAAAATCTTCCATACCGGTGAGGGCAAGAATGCGGGGGACAGACACATTTTTTAAATGAAGAAGTTTTCCGTAGGACCGTATCACTTCTTTGACGGTGATGGGGAAATCCCGGTCTTCCCGGGCGGCTTGCGGGACATATCCCGTCCGGCATGCCCGGTTTTCCAGTATGCCCGACGACGGCTTGATAAAGCCGAGAATCAATTTCAGGAGCGTGCTTTTTCCGCTTCCGTTACTTCCCACAATGGAAATATAATCGTCGTCCTTGACGTCCAAAGACAGATTTTCCAGCAGATAAGGAGCTTCTCCCGTATAAGAAAAAGAAATATTGTCGATATGAATCATGAAATTTCCTTTCGCTATGGATAAAACAGTCAATACTATTTTTATATTACATGGACTGTCAACTTGACAAACATGATACTATGAAAAAGTGATAATAATAATGTTATTACAATTTAATGCTTATTTAATTGTGAAAGGGGAACATCGAATGAATGCTCTTAAGAAATGTGCTTGTGTGTTAGGTGCGGCGGCGCTCTTGTTTACTGCCGGCTGTGGCGGCGAAAAGAAAGCGCCTGCTCAGGGGGAAACGAAAATTCCCGTGACCGTTTCTTTTAATGCCATGAAAGAACTGACCGAAACTATCGGCGGTGACAAAGTGGCGGTAAAAGTCATGGTACCGGAAGGAACGGAACCGCATGAATTTGATCCGAAAGCGGAAGATTTGGTTCACATGAAAGAATCGAAGGTTTTTGTTTATAACGGTCTCGGTATGGAAAAATGGGCGGAAAAAGCAGTCAAAGCGGCAGGCTCGGACAAGCTGGTCGTTGTAGAAGCGGCAGCCAAAGTAAAACCTATCGAAATTACCGATGAAGAAGAAAGAGAAGAACATGGCGACCACGATCCCCATGCATGGCTCGGACTGACCACGGCGGTACAGGAAGCGGAAATGATCCGTGACGGACTCATCCAGGCTTCTCCTGAAAACAAAGACTATTTCAACAAAAATTTTGAAACTTTTGCTAAAGAAATGAAAGCATTGCAGGAAAAATACAAAGCTGCTTTCGACAAAGCGGAAAGAAAAGAATTTGTCACCGGCCACGCGGCTTTCGGCTATCTCTGCCGTGACATGGGACTGTCCCAGGAAAGCGTAGAAGATGTTTTTGCTTCCGGAGAACCGTCGGCGAAAAAAATGAAAGAACTCATTGATTTCTGCAAAGAACACAAGGTCAAGACCATTTTCACGGAAGACATGGTCAGCCCTGCCTTGAGCGAAACGCTGGCCCGTGAAGCAGGAGCTTCCACAGAAGTCATCGACACCATGGAAGGGGAAAGCGAAAAACCGGACATGACTTTCCTCAAACGTATGGAAGAAAACCTGAAAAAGATAGAAGCAAGTTTGAAATAATATGACAAGAAATGCGCAGTCCCGGAAAGGCTGCGTATTTTTTTATGGAAATTTTGAAAATAAATAGACCTTTTGACTTTTGAAAATTTCAAAACGCGCATAAAATATGATTTTTTAGAACAGAAAATAAAAATAAATAAAATTATTAGCACTCTATTGACATGAGTGCTAAGTGTGATATAATACAGATACAGGAAAAAGAAATCCGCCGGGATTTCCGATCCGGTGAGTTATTTATAAGAAAAGAGGTTTTTACTATGCGTGGTTTATTACCTTTTAACGGATTTTTCGGAGACAATGTATTTGATGATTTCTTCAATGATGTACCGGTTTTGTATAATGATCAGGTAACAGTTCCGAAAGTAGATATTGAAGAAAAGAAAGATTCTTATGAAATTACCTGCGATATGCCGGGGTTCAACAAGGATCAGATTCATGTATCCTATGAAAACGGGGTTCTCTCCCTGTCGGCTAAGAAAGAAGCGGAAACGGTCACCAAGGAAGACGATCGTCACTTCATTCGCCGTGAACGGAGCAGCTCCACTTTCAGACGTCAGTTTGCCGTCAAAGGAATTAAAGAAGATGCTATCAAAGCAGCATTGAATGACGGCGTTCTCACGGTAACGCTTCCGAAAATGAAGGAAGAAATCCAAAAAGCACCTCATCGTATAGAAATCGAATAAGGTGCCGGCCTGCAAGGCAGGTAAAACAATCAAATGCCCGTTCAAAAAAACCTCTCCTCTGTTTTTGCGGGTTTAAAAGAGAAAAGTCTGTTGAAAAACAGGCTTTTTTCTTTTGCTTCTTTTATTGTAAACCATATAAATATAAATGATTGACAGACGGTATTGTTTATTTTATACTGAGAAACAAGATAACAATAATATAGGAAGTCAAAAGGGAAAAGGGGAGTTTTATTATGGAAAGTTCTTGTCAAGAAGTGATTTCTTTAGCGGAAAAAGTTTTAAACGGAGGAGAAATTACAGAAGAAGAAGCAAAAAAACTGATTCGTACCAAAGATGAGGACACCATGCTTCTTTTGGCGATGGCTGATAAAATCCGCCAGAAATACGGTGGAAATGCCGTCGATTTCTGTGCCATTATCAATGCGAGAAGTGGCCACTGCCAGGAAGATTGCAAATTCTGTGCCCAGTCGGGTCATTATAAAACAGGCTCAAAAGTGTATCGTCTTCTTCCGGAAGATCAGGTTGTGGAAGCGGCCAAAAAAGCAAAAGCCGCAGGGGCTGTCCGTTTTTCTCTCGTCACCAGCGGACGTAACCAGGACAATCCCAATGAATTTGAAGAAATTATTTCTATCGTTAAACGAATCCGCAAAGAAGTGGGTATCGAAGTGTGCTGTTCTTTAGGACTCATTTCCCAGGAACAGGCAATTCGTCTGAAAGAGGCGGGTATTACAAGAATCCATTGCAATATCGAAACGTCGCCGTCTTATTTCCCGGAAATTTGCACCACCCATACGATGGAAGATAAAGAAGATATCATCAGAACTGCACAAAAGGCAGGAATCCGTGTCTGCTCCGGCGGTATTTTCGGGCTGGGCGAATCTTTGGACCAGCGGGTGGAAATGGCATTCAAGCTGAAATCCCTTCATATTGATTCCATTCCTTTGAATATTTTAAATCCTGTGGAAGGAACGCCGTTCTTTACAAACAAACGGCTTCCGCCGCTGGAAGTGCTGCGCACCTTTGCGATGTTCCGCTTTGTTCTTCCGAAGGCACTGATTCGTACCGCCGGCGGCAGGGAAGTGAACCTGAGAAGTTTGCAGGCACTTGCCCTCACGGGTGGTCTTAACGGCATCATGGTGGGCGGTTATCTCACGACAGGCGGACGGGATCCGAGAGAAGATTTGCGTATGACTGCCGATTTGGGAAGAAGCCGTACGGCCCCCTGTTTATAAGAATGAAATAAAAAAGCTCCCGGGGCGGAAATGTGCCGCGGGGCTTTTTATTTTACGTATCCGGTTATGACGGGGATTATAAATCAAAACCGTCCGTTTCATCACCCGGTTTGGCAAGATGACGGGCGATTTCATCATAGTGGTCTTTCATGTGGTAAATAATGAGATTTAAAGTCGTCCGTATGACTTCCGGTTCAAAGTGATCGGGCCTTGTGGTGATGCAGACATCAAGGAATGCATTGTTATCATCTTCCACAAGGTATTTGAAAACAGACTGGGTCACGTTCAGCCGGCGGATAAATTCGAGGAATTTTTCTCTTTCCGGTCCTGCCGGGGCAAGGCCCAAATGGACACGGAGAAGGGAGTACATGCTGTTGTTCGTAAGCACTGCCGCCACAAGACGATGATTGTCTCCTGCGGGAAGAGCGGTGATGAAAGCAACGGTATCCATTCCGTCATGTACATCACGGCGCTTGAAATAACTTAACTCATTCGTTTTCATATACGCTTCGAAAATACCGGCTTTTTTGTTTTTGCCGGGCTTAAATTCCGGATTGGCCATAAATCCTCCTTATAAGGAACACAATTTCTTTTCCTTTTATTATAACAGGATTGGAAATAATGAGGGAGACGGAACGGGAAAATAAAGAACGGGATACTCTGTTTCAGGGATACCGCAACGGAAGGAAAAAAGAACAGCGGTCCTCTTTATGAATAAAAACTTTAAATATGGTATAATATTTAATAAGAAAAGTAAAATTTGTCTGCCTCATCATTTCTTTTATGGTTCCCGTTTCTTTGTTTTTTTTGCGGAACCTTTTATTTTCTTTCTTTTCCCGCCCACGGAAACCGGCGGGGTTGTCAAATTTCCGGCAGACATATAAAAAAAGGAGGATGTATGGCGGAGATTGAGAAGTTCCGCGGTGCCATGATCGGCGGCGCCTGCGGCGATGCGTTGGGGTATCCTCTTCAAGGACTCTCCGTCTCCCGCATCGAGCGTAAGTACGGTCCTTTCGGTTTGCGCACGTTGGTGCGGAGCCATAAGTTCGGAAATGAGGCACCTGTCACGGGAAATACCCAGCTGGCACTGGCGACGATTGACGGACTTTTATGGGCGGACGCAAAGAAAATGGAAGAAACCGACGGCATTTACCGCGGGTATATGCGCTGGTTTTACAGCCAGACCGGGGTAGAACCGCGACGGGGCCAAAAGAGCTGGATGAGACGCCAGCCCCATGAGCGGGAGATTTGTCTGGTCCGTGAAAAATTTATGCACTTCCGGAGAAATCCCGAAGAAGGTCTTTTGAATGCCTTTGCCGGCGATGCTATCGGAACGACAAAGAATAAAGTCAATGACAGTAAGGGGAGCGGTGTACTTCAAAGAGCGGTGCCTGTGGGACTTCTCTATGAAGGAGAAAGCAAAACGGCTTTTGAAACGGCTGTGAAAATCGCCGCTTATTCCCATTCGAATCCTGTGGCGTATTATAGTGCAGGCGCACTGGCCGCATTGATTTCCTGCCTTGCCAAGGGCATGACACTGCCCAAATCACTCGAACGGGTACACAGTCTGCTCAACAAAGTACATAAGGCGGACAGTATCACGACACTTCTTTCCGCGGCGGAACAGCAGGCCCATGACCACCCGGCAGGAAAAGAGGAGCCGTGGGCGCATATCGACAGCATTCACTCGCTCGGTAGCGGCGATCAGGCCGATGAAGCACTTGCGATTGCCGTCTATGCCTGTCTTGCCGTAGACGACCCGCTCGATTCGGTCGTTGTTGCGGCCAATCATGACGGAAACAGCCCGGTTACCGCCTCTTTGACGGGAGCGATACAGGGCGTCCGTTTCGGCGAAGTTTTCGTGCCTTCCTATTGGAAAGACTTGGTGGAAGGAAAAGAAACCGTTCTCGGTCTTGCCGATAAATTATTCCACCTCCGGCAGAAGAAATTGCGGAGAAGGGAAACGGCGGACAAAGTGGAAACAAAAGAAGATGTAAAAAAAGAAAAAAACGGAAAAAAAGAAACGGAAAAACCGGCAACCGGGAAAACGGCAACAAAAAAACCGGGAGCTAAAAAAGCGAAGACCGGAAAAGAATAAATACGGATAAAAAAGAATTGCCTCACGGCGGTTCTTTTTTCATGGAATTTTGCAGAAAAGGGAAATAAAAATTCCTGTTCCGGGAATGAAAACTGATATAATAAATAGAATCGGAAAAAGAAAGGAGAAAAAATGGCTGCCACGGAGTTATTGAAAAAATATTTCGGCTACGATACGTTCCGTCCTGTCCAAAAAGAAATCATCGATACGATTTCGGCAGGAAATGATGTGCTTGCCATCATGCCGACAGGCGCGGGGAAATCGGTTTGTTTCCAGATTCCCGCCCTTCTTTTTCCCTACGGCACGGTTATTATTTCTCCTTTAATTTCTTTAATGAAAGACCAGGTGGAGGCGCTCTCGGCGCAGGGAATTCCCGCCTCATATGTGAATTCCACCGTTCCTTTTGCAGAGTCCATCGAACGGCTCCGCGACTTATACAGGGGAAAGCTGAAACTTTTGTATATGGCGCCGGAAAAGCTGGAACCGTCTTATTTCACTGACTGCCTTTCCCAAGTGCCGCTTTCCATGGTGGTCATCGACGAGGCGCATTGTGTGTCCCAGTGGGGTCATGATTTCCGTCCCAGTTACGGAAAAATCAAAACATTTATTGATTCGCTCCCGAAAAAACCGGTGGTGACGGCTTTCACGGCTACGGCGACGACTCTTGTCGAAGAAGATATGAAACGGAGTCTCGGACTCAAGGACGCCGTGATTTTCCGGACCGGTCTTGATCGCCCGAATTTATCATTCCGCGTGATTTCCGGAGTGAACAGAAAAGATTTTATCGGGAAATACATAAAAAACCATAAAAAAGAGAGCGGGATTATTTATTGTGCCACCCGCAAAGCGGTTGATGAAATTCACGGTTGGCTTGAAGAAAACCGTATCCCTGCAGGACGGTACCATGCAGGTATGGATGATGAAGAAAGACGGAAAGCGCAGGAAGATTTTTCCTTTGACCGCAGCCGCGTCATGGTGGCAACGAACGCTTTCGGTATGGGAATCGATAAGAGCAATGTCCGCTATGTCATTCATTACCAGATGCCGAAAAGTATGGAAGCCTACTATCAGGAAGCGGGAAGAGCGGGCAGGGACGGCGCGACGGCAGAATGTATCCTTCTTTACAGCGGAAAGGATACGAGAATCCAGGAGTACCTGATCGATACGGGAAACCAGCCGGAGGAGCAGCGGATAAGAGACTACGAACGTCTCCAAAAAATGACCGATTACTGTCTCACCACGGACTGCCTCAGGAATTACATTCTCCGCTATTTCGGAGAGGCGGAAGAAAATCCGTGCGACCATTGCGGAAATTGTGAAAACGCCGTTGCCAAAGCAGATATTACAGACGTGGCGGTTCTTGTATTCAAAACCGTCCGTTCCATGAATGAAGGATTCGGAGCCGCCCTTGTGGCAGATGTCTTGAAAGGCAGTCGTTCCAAAGCGGTGCTTACCCGCCGTCTTGAAAAGATACCGACTTACGGGCGCCTTTCCTTCGAACCAGCACGGCATATACGGGGACTTATCCAAGCCCTTACGGCAGACGGATATTTAAAACGGGAGGGAGAATTCCACCTGCTCGGACTGACGGAAAAAAGCAGGGACATTCTCGAAAACGGCGGAAATGTATACGGCCTTGCTTTCGGAGCAGAAGAAATCATTGCCGATGCGGCGGCAGAAAGGAAGAGTGTGTTCTCTGCTGAAGAAACGGGACTCTTCGACCGTCTCCGCGACCTCAGGACGGCAACGGCAAAAGAAGAACATGTACCGCCTTTCGTTGTATTCTCCGATGCCACACTGGAAGATATGGTGCGCCGTTTTCCGACAACGGAAAAAGAAATGGCAAAGGTTCACGGTATCGGTGCATTTAAGCTGAAAAAATACGGAAAACGCTTCCTTTCCCTGCTCCGGGACTATGAAAAAGAAAAAGGAAAAGAAAATCAATTTTCCGCTCCCGATAAAGAACTGGAAAGAAAAACGATTTTCATGAAATTGTCGGCTCTCCGGCTTTCCCTGTCGAAAAAAGAAAAGAAAGCGCCTTTCCAGATATTTTCCGATAAAATTTTAAAAGAAATCGTTGAAAAAGAACCGCAAAGTGAAGAAGAACTCCGCCTGATTAAAGGAATCGGCCCGAAAAAAGCAGAGCAATACGGCACGCTCTTTCTTGAAGAAATGAAACGGGCGAAAAAAGATATGGCTCTGTATTACAAACAAGGCAGAAAAGAAACGGAAGATGCGTTCCGTCGCAGTACCGGCGGAGAAAAATAAAAAAATAAAAAACCTCCCGCTCATGTATGAGAAGGAGGTTTTTGTACCGGGACTGTTTTTACGGTCCCGTTTTTATTTTTTATCCGTTCTGTATTTTCCCAAAGTATTCATGATATCGAGAGGATTATCCGTTCTGTATTTTCCCAAAGTATTCATGATATCGAGAGGAAGGTAAGTCTTTGCTTCCCCGCTGAGATCGAAATTACCGCCGAGAATGCACCATGTCGTAAGCGCGCCGTTGAAATGGGACATGAAAAGCCTTGTCAGAAGGGAAACAGGCGTGTCTTCCGTGAGGTATCCCTCTTCCACCCCTTGTATCAGAATCGACGATAAACGTTTATAGCTGTCATGGAAATGGGCAGTGCTGTCGGAAACCTGTTTCGGGTCGCAGACGGAACGCAACCACTGGCGGACCAGATTGACACCTGTGATTTGTGCATCTCTCATAAGACAACCGAAATAGAAAGCCAGCTTTTTTTCCGGCGGGTCGTCCATTTTTATGGTTTCTGCAAACAAATCCTGAATTTGTGAAAAAGCCAAATCGCGGATCAAATCTTCCTTGCTCTTGAAATAATGATAAAAAGTTCCCTTGGCGACACCGGCACCGGAGGTGATATCCTCTACCGATACCCTATCAAAACCCCTTTCGGTAATCAGCTTTTTTGCCGATTCCAAAAGAGTCGCTTTCGTTCTTACCGCTTTCTTTGTGAGTGCCATACCTGTCCTCCCGTGCTTCTATATGATTTAAGTATAAACGATTTTAATAAGCAAAGCAATGACCACCGGTCATTTTAGAGGACGGGAGAAACTTCTCTTTGGAGAAAGAAATAGAAAATGTTCAGCTTATTTTTTTATTTTTTGTTATAATCAAATCAGATAAAGGAAGTTCAGGGAAAGATTTATTTTTGGAGGGACATGCATGGACGATGACTCTATATGGCTTGAGCTCATCATAATTATATTACTTGTCATTGCCAACGGTATCTGCTCGCTTGCAGAAATTTCCATTGTCGGCGCAAGAAAAACAAAATTACAGAAAATGGCGGAAGAAGGCAGACGGGGCGCTTATCAGGCGCTGGAGCTTTCGGAACGGAAAGAAGAGCTTTTTTCTACCATTCAAGTCGGGATCACGACCATCAGCATCGTGACGGGTATGTTTTCCGGAGCATCACTTGCAGGGCCGCTTGCGGGATTGCTGGCGGATATTCCCCATGTAGGAGTTTATCTTGCCCCTTTGAGCATGGTCATTGTCATGGCGCTTGTTACTTATTTCACGCTCATTATCGGAGAACTGGCTCCGAAATGGATTGCCATTGCAAAGCCTGAAGAGTCGGCGTGCTATATTGCGCGGATTATGATTCTCTTTGCCACGATTTGTAAGCCTCTCGTCCTTTTAAGCACCTGGTCGACAAAAATCGTCGTAGAAATGCTGGGCATACACATGGGCGGCGAGCAGCCTGTTTCCGAAGAGGAAATCAGAGTACTTCTCCAGCAGGGTGCGCAGCTCGGTACGATAGACAAAGAAGAACCGGGAATTATCAATAACGTATTCCAGCTGAATGACCTGACTGCCGCTGACAGTATGACGCCGAGACCCCAACTTTATTGGATTGACTTGGAAGATACGGAAGAAAATATATGGAACGATATCAGCAGCTCGTCCCATTTCCGCCTTCCTGTAGGCAGCGACTCGCTCGATGATTTCAAAGGACTCGCTGATGTAAGCAAAGTGCTTTTGGATCAGAAAAACAATCCGGGGAAATCAATTAAAGCGTCGGTAATGGATACGGTTTACAAGCCGCTCCTCATACCGGAAACATTGCTTCTTACAAGAGTGCTTACCTTTTTTAAAACAAAAGGCGTCCATGAAGCGGTTGTTATTGATGAATACGGGACACTGTCAGGGCTCATCACGCTTCATGACCTCCTTGAAGAAATCGTGGGCGACATGCCGGGAGACATCGAAGATATTTTAGAAGAGCAAAATAAATTCATACCCCGCACCAACCATTCGTGGCTCGTGGAAGGGCTTTGCTCAATTGACGAATTCCGTGCCTATTTCCACATCAAAGAAGAGCTGCCCGGCGAGGCAGAAGATTATTATAAAACATTAGCAGGCTTCATTACTTACCTCTTGGGGTATATACCGAAAGAAACAGAAAAGGCCGAATACGGCCGGTTTATCTTTGAGGTTGTTGACTGCGACAACCGCAGGATAGATAAAGTTTTAGTAACGGAAGTTCATGCTTCCGGGAAGGAGTAAAGTATGGAAAAGCAGGAAATATTTGAAGGAAAGTCTTTAAAAGAATCACTGGAGGCGATCAGGAAAGGACTTGAAGAAGATAAAGCATTTCTCCAGCTTTCCATGCTCGATCCCGATCCAGATGCCCGGCAGGCGGAAGAGGCAAGAATACAAAATGTCCTTGCCCTTGCCGGTGTCATGGAAGAAATACTGAGCCGCTTTGTTAAAGGCGACGAGGTTGTGGTAGAAACGGCAAAAGAAGAAAACCGCCGTTTTGACGAAAATCTGGAAAAGCAGGAAACAGAAATCCGGGAAGCCTGCGAAGAGGCGGAAAATAAGACTCATACACTGGGATGCCCCAGCGACGGTGACAATATCGAGTACGATTGGACTGTAGACAGCGGGAAAGAATGTTTTACCGAAGGAAAAGGAAAGACAAAAAAGAAAAGTAAGAAAAATAAGAAAGACAAAAAGAGCAAAAAAGATAAAAAGAAAGATAAAAAATAAAGAACGGAAAAGCCTTCCCGGAAGGGGGGGCTTTTTTTGACGGAAAAATAAAAAAATATATAAAAAATTTCTTTACAAAAAAATAAACTAAAAGTTTAAAAAGCGGAATATTTTATGACTGATACGGAAAAAAGTGATATAAATATTCTCTTTTACATGGTATAATTACGAGTATTGTGCAGGCGGAAAAAATCTCCGTCTATGCTATAATTAGGTATATATATTTATGGGGCCGGGGCTGTTTATCAA
>QWCP01000241.1_pt1 | contig 24439 bp, 17 predicted proteins | sample 1972561 | NCBI WGS metagenome assembly QWCP01 (sample SAMN09866705, study PRJNA288562) | Human vaginal metagenome isolate pre4_vaginal, whole genome shotgun... | isolation source: vagina | host: Homo sapiens | place: USA: California
GATTCGCTAGATAAAATTCTTAAGCAAAAGCTAACTTCTACTAGTCACGCACAAAAGATTGTTAAGGAGACATCTGCGCTGGCTGAAGCAATCACAAAAGTTGAATCTAGCCAGAAACAAAAACTGGTAGACGAAGCTAAACAAGCAGCTCAAGGAGTTGTAGAGCAAGGAAACTCAACATTTGATTCTTCGGCAGGTCAAATGGAGAATGAACAATACCGTAATACATTGCGACAGAAAGTCGATAATTTGCAATCAGTTATGAACTCTGAATCAGCCACTCCGGAACAAATTAATGCTGCAGTGGCAGAAGTTAATCAGGCAGTAAATGACGTGAATTCAAACATCGAGTATAAGAAGCAGCAAGATGCTCAGGCGGCAGCTCAAGCAGCAGCTGCGGCTCAGGCCGCCGCGCAAGCTCAACAGCAGCAACAGCAACAAGCTGCTAACACTTATTATCCGAACTGCGCAGCAGTGAGGGCAGCAGGTGCTGCACCGCTGTATCAGGGACAGCCGGGATACCAATCGAAGCTCGATCGAGACGGTGATGGTGTAGCGTGTGAGTAGACTTTAAGTTTTCTGCCCCATGTGCTATCTTAAAAAAGTTGCTTTGGCGAGGGGAGTAGTCCCGTAATCGACTTGGCCCATCAGAGAAAATCTTTATGCTTTTCTCCTGCTGGTTTTCGAGTGTCCCAAAGCCAGATATTACAAGGAGAAATATTATGGCAGATATCACTTTAACTGGTGACGTACGTACTGAATTTGGTAAGGGTGCAGCTCGTCGTATGCGCGTTGCTAACCTCATTCCTGCAACCATCTACGCAGGTGGCGAGGAACCATCCTTCTTGCAACTTCCTGCAAAGGAAACAACTTTGGCATTGCGTCACACCAACGCTTTGTTTGAGTTGAAGTTCGGCAACGAGACCAAGACTGCAGTTGTTAAGGACGTTCAGCGCAACCCAGTGAAGCGTACTGTTGAGCACGTTGATTTCTACGAAGTAAAGGCTGGCGAAAAGATCGTTGTTAACGTTCCAGTATTCGCTGAAGGTACTCCAAAGGGTGCTGCAGTTGCATTCGTAGATATTCAGGAAATGTCTATTAAGGCAGATGTTGCTAACCTGCCAGAGCGCATTGTTGTTTCTGTTGAAGGTTTGATGGATGGCGACAAGGTTCTCGTAAAGGACGTTGTTCTTCCTGAAGGTACTGAGCTGGCTATGGATGATTTGGAAGAGCCAGTTGTAACCGTTTCTGTTCCAGAAGGTGACGGCGAAGAAGCAGCAGAAGGTGCAGACGCTGCAGCTGAAGCTCCAGCTGCAGAATAAGCTTGATTAGCTATTACATATGCGTTTAGCCCGTAGTCTGAAGACTACGGGCTTTTCGTTATGCAACTGCCACATGGGTTCTTTGAATGTGGGTATGGGGGGGCGAGAGAAGGGTGTTGCAGAACTGTCTCTCGTGTTTTGTTGGTTCTTCGGTTTTTATCGGGGTTGTGAAGGTTGCAGGTGCGTGGAGGTTGTGAGTGTGGAACGCTAACAATGCTCGCGGTCATCGTTAAGAGTGTTTTCAGTCTTCGTGCTGTGCGTGAATCGTGGACTGCTAGAGCAAGTCATGTTTCGCGTCTTGGGTTATACGCTTAACCATATGCGTGAACTATGGAGTACTAGAGTGAAGCATGTTTCACGCTGCATTTTACCCCTGTGAACATGATTAGAACACTCGCGAATCATGGAACGCTCTACCAAGTCACGCTTCACGAACCACCCCAGGACTCCTACACACCGCAATAATAACCAGATAAGCCCAACCACAACCAAAACCCCACGAAAACCCTAAAAGCCACTTTGTCTGTCGGTCATACAGGAGAAATACGGAATATGTAAGGCTCAGTATGCTAGACCAGTCTAGATGTACTTTTCGCCTTTAGCTTTGTCTTGTCATGTTGTATATGTGACGGCTGAGATCGCGTATAAAGGCTGCCACGAAAGCAGCTTGCTTTTAGACCCTCGTTCGGTTTTAATCTTTACGCCTAAGCTCAAACATACAGACTAAAACACCACAAACACGGCGCATACCAACTCATACGCAAAGAACCACTAAATCCACTTGCATATTCAATATATGGAAAAGAGTGGCGTTTGGCGCTGGTGTGTGTAAAGTATGTAGCAGGCGTCACAAGCGCGTACTGAATATAAACAATCAATGATCGAGAAGAAGAATGACGAATACACATCACGATCCTGAATACATCAACACTTTGGCAGATAAATTTACCGTGCTGCCTCACAATAATCGCGTAGCAGATGCAAAGCGTGAGCAACTTATTGATAAGCCTGCTTTTGGCCAGATTTTCTCTGACTCTATGGTTCATATGACATGGACCGAAGGTGAAGGTTGGTCTGATCGTCGCGTAGAACCATACGGTCCTTTGAAGATGGATCCAGGCGCTTCGGTTCTGCATTACGCTCAAGAAGTTTTTGAAGGTTTAAAAACCTATCGTCATTCTGATGGTTCTTTGTGGCTGTTCCGTCCAGATGCGAACGCAGAACGTTTCCAGAACTCTGCTCAGCGTTTGGCTTTGCCAAGCTTGTCTGTAGAAGACTTCATTGGTTCTGTAGCTGCTCTGGTCAAGGCTGATAAGCAGTGGGTTCCAACACGCCACGACTACACGCTTTACATGCGTCCATTTATGTTTGCATCTGAATCTTTCTTGGGTGTGCGTAAGGCTAAGGAAGTTGAATACTGTGTTATTGCTTCTCCTTCTGGACCATACTTCCCACAGGGTGTAAAGCCAGTAAACATTTGGGTAGAAGATACTTACTTCCGCACAGGTCCTGGTGGCACCGGCTTCGCTAAGTGTGGTGGAAATTATTCTGCATCTCTCGTTGGCGAATACCGCGGTATTGCACAGGGTTGTGAGCAGGTTTGCTTCGTTGATGCTGCTACCAAGACGTATTTGGAGGAACTGGGAGGCATGAATATGTTTGCTGTTCATAAGGACGGCCACTTAGAGACTCCTAGCTTGAACGGCAATATTCTTCCTGGTGTAACTCGTCGTTCTATTATTCAGATTGCTCAGGATGAGGGTCGCGATGTTGTTGAAAAGATGATTAAGCTGGACGATTTGCTCGACGATATTCGTTCTGGTGAAGTCACTGAAGTCTTTGCGTGCGGTACTGCAGCAATTGTAACTCCGATTGGACGCTTCAAGTCCGAGAAGTTCGATGTAGCTGTTAATGGTGAAGCAGTAGGCGAGTACACTGCTCACTTGCGCGAGCATCTTATGGGCATTCAGTGGGGCGAAGTCGAAGACAAGTACAACTGGATGTGGAAGGTTTCCGACTAATTCCATTTCTGGTGGTAATGCTTTTAAAGCGCCTGCTCGGTTTAGCTGTTCAGCTAGTAAATGCCGGGCGGGTGCTTTTTTGTTGTAGTGTAGCGTGGTGTCAGTGTATGAGTTGGTTTTCCCGTGGGATAAACTCCGTTGCAACGCAGTTTATCCCACGGAAACTGAAGTAGATGCCGTAGCTTCCAATCGCTACGCAAGGTTTGAGAAGAGCAGTCGAAATCAGTCTCTCAGAGCGGTCCATTTTATCTGTATCACTCAATCCTTAAGAACGATATGAGTGTTGCAGTTGTTTCACACGCGGTGTGAACGTTCCCAACAGCAGTAACACTCAAATCGTCAGCAGCGTTTGGAAGAAACAGTCACAGAACCCCTTAAAATCAAGCCTCTCACAGCAGTAACATCCAAACGCTACGAACCGATTGAGAGATACAGCCGCTTAAATCAAAAGACCGCGCCATCCCCAGCAATCCTGAGGAAAGACGCGGTCTTGTAAGTAGTACGAAAACTACTTAAAGCCTATTAAAGCTTAGAGTGCGTTGATAGCAAGAGCCAAAGCAGACTTACGATTTGCTGCCTGGTTCTTGTGAATAACACCGCGACCTGCAGCCTTATCGAGCTTCTGAGAAGCAACAGCGAATGCTGCCTGAGCAGCTTCCTTGTCGCCAGCTGCAATAGCTTCGCGAGTAGCGCGAATGGTGTTCTTCAACTGGCTCTTTACAGCCACGTTACGCTTATGAGCCTTCTCATTAGTGAGAATGCGCTTCTTCTGCGACTTAATATTTGCCACTTTTATTTCTCCAAACGTTTGTTACACGGCATACAAGCCATAATCATACCATGAGTCATGTAGAATTGAATGCAGTTTAGCAGCATAGACCAAGGAAGAATTCATAATGCCTCAGATGACGGCTCATAATCAGCCAGGTTCTACAGATCAAAAGTTGGTGCGTAACTTCTGTATTATCGCACATATCGATCATGGAAAGTCCACGGTAGCCGACCGAATTTTGCAGCTCAGCGGTATCGTTGAGCAACGTGAAATGCGTGACCGCTTCCTTGACCGCATGGATATTGAGCAAGAGCGCGGTATTACCATTAAATCGCAGGCTGTGCGCGTTCCATGGACTGTTGATGGCGTTGAATACACGCTCGGCATGATTGATACTCCAGGACATGTCGATTTTTCGTATGAAGTTTCGCGCTCACTGGCTGCTTGTGAAGGAGCAGTTCTACTGGTAGATGCAACCCAGGGTATTGAAGCACAAACATTGTCGAACCTATATATGGCCATCGATAATGATTTAGCAATTATTCCTGTTCTTAACAAAATTGATTTGCCATCTGCAGACCCAGATAAACATGCAGACGAGATTGCAGGTCTGCTCGGTATTGATTCCAGCGAAGTCTTGCGCGTTTCAGGTAAAACAGGCGATGGGGTAGATGAGCTTCTTAACCGTATTGTAAACGATATTCCAGCTCCAACCGGCGAAGCAGATGCAGAACCACGCGCTTTGATTTTTGATTCTGTCTACGACTCTTATCGTGGAATTGTGACTTATATTCGTATGGTTGATGGCGAACTTAAGAGCCGTCAAAAGATTCGTATGATGGGCTTAGGAACAGTACATGATCCGATTGAGTTAGGCGTTATTTCTCCTGAAATGCAGCCAACAAAGGCTCTAGGTGCTGGTGAAGTTGGTTATATTATTACCGGCGTAAAAGATGTGAGCCAATCTAAGGTGGGCGATACCATTACAGCTCAAGATAATATGGCTCAAGAAGCTCTGCCAGGTTATCGCGATCCACAGCCTATGGTGTATGCCGGTTTATTCCCGATTGATAATGCTCAGTTCCCAGATTTGCGAGACGCTCTCGATAAGCTCAAGCTCAATGATGCAGCACTCGTGTACGAGCCAGAAACTTCGGTTGCTTTAGGCTTCGGTTTCCGCTGCGGATTCCTTGGCTTGTTGCATATGGAGATTGTGTCGGAACGTTTACGCCGCGAATTTGGTCTTGATCTTATTTCTACTGCACCATCGGTAACCTACGATGTGGTAATGGATGATCGCAGCGAACATCATGTGACCAATCCAAGTGAATTCCCAGAAGGGAAAGTACACTCTGTTACCGAACCTATTGTGTCTGCAGATATTATTCTTCCTAAAGAATTTATTGGCGCTGTTATGGAACTGTGCCAAGACCATCGCGGACAAATGGGCACTATGGAATATATTTCGCCTGAGCGTGTTGAAATGCATTACACCATTCCATTAGCGGAAATCGTATTCGACTTCTTCGATCAACTCAAAAGCCGCACGAAAGGTTATGCAAGTTTGGATTACCATGAGTCCGGTGAGCAGACCGCAGATTTGGTGAAAGTCGATATTCTTATTCAAGGTGAAACGGTTGATGCTTTTAGTGCTATTGTTCACCGTGATAAAGCCTATTCGTACGGTGTTATGATGACGAAGAAACTGCGTGAGCTTATTCCTCGTCAACAGTTTGAAATTCCTATTCAGGCGGCAATCGGTTCTCGCATTATTGCGCGTGAAACTATTCGTGCTTTGCGTAAAGACGTGCTGGCTAAATGCTACGGTGGCGATATTACACGTAAACGTAAGCTGCTTGAAAAGCAGAAAGCTGGTAAGAAGCGCATGAAGATGCTGGGGCATGTTGAAGTGCCTCAAGAGGCATTCATTGCTGCGCTGTCTACTGACGAGCCAACAGATCGCGATACTAAAGATAAGATTCGCGCGGCTCAGAAAGCTAACTAAGGTGGTAGAACACACTCCGTTTGAAGTTTATGTGCATGTGCCATTTTGCTTACGTCGGTGCGGTTACTGTGATTTCAACACATATACGGCCGTCAATTTAGGCGGTGGTGTGAGCCGTTCCTCATACGCAGATATGGTCATGCGCGAGATGGAGATTATTTATCGATGGCAGGAAGAGCAAAATTGTGTGGAGCTTGCTGCTCATACCATTTTCTTTGGGGGAGGAACGCCAACGATTTTGCCGGCATCAGATTTGGTGCGCATTGTTGAGCGAATCCGATCCCTGTGGGGTATTGAAGATTATGCGGAAATAACAACCGAGGCTAATCCAGATACCGTTAACGCGCAGTATTTAGAAACATTAAAAGAGGGCGGTTTTAACCGCGTATCTTTTGGTATGCAATCTGCTGTTCCTCATGTTTTAGCTACCCTTGATCGCACGCATAATCAAGATAATGTGGTGAGCAATGTGGCAACAGCGAAAGAACTGGACTTACGCTCAAGCGTTGATCTTATTTATGGCACTCCAGGAGAGAGCATTGAAGACTGGCGTATATCTGTTGAAGCTGCATTAGAACTCAATGTGAATCATATTTCTGCGTATGCCTTGGCATTAGAACCAACCACAAAAATGGGGCGTATGATAGCTGCTGGAAAGCTGGAGCAGCCTGACGATGACGATGAAGCAACGAAGTATGAAATAGCAGACGATATGTTCGAACAGGCAGGATTGCAGTGGTATGAAGTATCCAACTGGTGCCGGCCTGGCAATGAGTCTGAACATAATCTGGGATATTGGCGCAATGTTGATTGGGCGGGTATCGGTCCGGGAGCTCATTCTCATTACAATGCTGCACATATACGATCATGGGATATTCATCATCCAAAACTGTGGGGTAATGCTATTCATGAAAATCGAGTACCATGGGCGGGAAGCGAAAGCATTGATGAGCAGATGAATATTGAAGAGATGGCACTGCTTGGCTTACGTATGCGCGATGGCTTAGATATTGCCAATTTTGAGAGCGCAGCAGCTATGACTATTCCTGAAGTCACCTTGGCTGAGTTTGAGCGGGAAGGGCTTGTCACCATTGAGAATGGTCGTCTCATTGCCACACGCCGTGGTCGTCTGCTCAATGATTCTATGATTGCGCAAATTTTAGCGGCTGTTGGGCGCTAACAAAATACATGGGCATATGATTGAGTACAATATGCACTCAGGTCGTGAATATCCTGCCTGCACCGTTATACTAGGTGCAGACTAGAGATTGCTCGGTGAGAAATCATGCATATAAAGGAGTAATGATGCCGAATAGAGCAGAACGTCGTGCACAAGATAAGCGTCAGCGTCGAGGTCAAGCTGAGCCAGAACAGAATCAGCGTTCCCGTGCTGGTTTGTTAGATGAACAAACATTGCAAGACCGTTCTGTTCGTTTGAAAAACAAGCGTAACGGCGCATGGGTTCCAACCAGTTCCACTATTGAGGCAGAAGAATCAGATGATGTTATTCCTTCTGCAGATCCAAAACTACGCGGTTCAAGTGCGCAGGCTAAGGCTGCTAAAAAAGAACGCAGACTGCGTGAACGCGCTCTTAAAGAATTGCAGCGCCAAGAGGCAGAACGTGAAAAAGAAGCACAGCGCAATGCGAAGCATCCGCTGTTTGCTCGTTCATCTCGCTGGTGGACGGCTCTGGCCGCTTGGGTTGTAGCTGGTTTGTCAGTCGTAGCAGCCATTGTTCTTATGGTTCTTCACACGCCAACATGGAGCTACGGCATTCCTGTTATTCCGTTTGTTATCGCCTTTATTGTTTTGGCTGTATTAGCACGTTTAGAGCCAGAAAATCAGTATGAAGAGTTGGCTCGTCTCGATCGACTCGAAGATATTCGTGCTGCTCAGCATCAAGGTCAGCGCACACCTACAGCTCATCCGTTGAAGTGGTGGGTTCGCGTGCTCAATTGGATGCTCATTATTATTGCAGCAGGAGCTTTGCTGTCGTTGCTCTTCTGGACTCCTAATATTTGGGTGATTATGGGCATTGTTATTGCTTTTGCCCTCGGTGTGCTCAACTTGTTTATTGTGGCTGATTCTGCAGAAAATAATCCACACTTGGATCAATATGGCACAGCAATCTAAATAATTGGTTACAATCGATTCCATGACAGCTGCTGTGGAATTGAAGAATGTAATGTTTCGACGTCAGCGCAGAACTATTCTCGCTGACGTCAATTTATGTGTGCAACCAGGTGAAAAGTGGATTATTTTTGGACCTAACGGCATAGGTAAATCCACCTTAATTTCCATGATGGCAACACGTCTTTTCCCCAGCGAGGGCACTGTAGACATTCTGGGAAATCGTTTGGGCAAAGTCAACATTTTTTCTTACCGTCATCGTATTGGTTTAGCATCTGGTGCCTTGAATCGGGCATTCGATCCGCTTGATGATCCTCTCGATGCTATTGTATCGGCTTTAGACTCAAAAATCGGTCGTCGTGGAGAACACTATTCCACTGAGCAATATGCTGCCGCGCGTGAGCTGATGCGTCACTACGGTATTGAATACTTAGCAGGAAAGAAAATGTTTAAGCTTTCTGAAGGCGAGCGCACACGTGTGGGCATTTGCCGTGCTCTTATGACTAATCCTGACCTGCTTATTCTTGACGAACCGACCGCAGGTTTAGATTTGGGTGGGAGAGAACTTGTAGTGCATGCTTTAGCCAATCTTGCTACAGAAGAATCTGAGCGTAGTGCTCTGCTCGTTACGCATCGTCTAGAAGAAATTCCTGAAGGGTTTAATAAAATAGCTATTCTAGGGCATGTATCTCAAAGCAGGGCTGATGATATTGCTGCGCATGTACTCGAATCGGAAGAAGCTCCAGCAGATGGTTCTGCGATTATTAATCCGTGTCCAGGAAGTATTCTTTTTACAGGATCTCTTGAAGAAGGCTTAACGAGCGAGCGCCTCAGTAATCTTTTTGAGTTGCCGGTTAGAGTGGTGCATGAGCAAGGTCGTTGGTCAGCTTTTGCGCGCTAGCGGAAACTTCGACACGACAGTATTATTTATTTAGCTTAAAATTTGACAAACTAAATATCTCGTCTTAATGTTTAGTTTGTTCAAATGGAAATAAACTAAATAAGGTGATGGCTATGTCGGATTATGCAATTTTCCACAATTTAGCTCGTTTGCACCAGTATCCTTATGTTTTGTTCGTAGCGCATTTCTATAACTGGTCAGATAATAGTATTAATACGCTGCGTATGTTGAACACTCAAGGCAGCCTTACAGCAGGACAGATTTCTGAACAGCTGGATATTAAACCATCGAGTGTTACGCAAATTATTAACAAACTGGAACAGGTGCACGCCATCAAACGTGAGAAATCATCAGAAGATTCACGTGTCACTATTGTGAGTATTACTGATGATGGTCTCAGTATTTTGCATGATTTGGAAAATGTTGCTACCTCGATAGGGGATGAACTTCTTGAAGGTTTCAGCTCAGAAGATGTTAAGACGCTCAATACTTTACTAGGACGTTTAATAGAGAATGCATCACAAGAATCGATGCGAGATCATGTACGTTCCATCTTGGCTGATAATGAGCATTGGAATGTGATGGATAGTCTGGTACCAAACTTTAAACGTTCACGTTCGATAGTTTTGGCACATACAGATCCGGAGATCTTTAATAAGAATTTAACTCCTGAGCAAGTTCGCATGCATATTCATAAGAAACATCAGCAACTCTTCCGCTCATAAGTTTTATCGTACAGAAAGGTTTCCCATGCTTAAGTTATGGAGGAGATTCCTCTCCAGGCATTGGTTGCAAGTATCTATCTTGGTACTTGTGCAGGTGGGGCAGACCGTGCTCAACCTGTATTTGCCTAATCTTCAGGCAGATATTATTAATGACGGTGTAACAGCAGGCGATGCAGATAAGGTATGGAGCATCGGCTGGACAATGATTTGGGTAGCACTTATTCAAATTATTACCAATATTATTGCCGTCTATTATTCTACACATTTAGCTATGCGAGTTGGCTATGAGGTGCGTAAGGATTATTTCGCGTCGGTAGAGAAGTTGTCGTTACACGATATTGAGACTTTCTCCACGTCTTCGCTTATTACACGTGCAACCAACGATGTGCAGCAGGTTCAGATGGCAACTATGCAATCCATGCTGATTATTTTGCAGGCACCAATTATGTTTATTGGTGGCGTGATTATGGCCGCACGTGAAGATGGGCCATTAACGTGGTCTATCGCCATTATTATTCCTATTGTGCTTCTTGTTGCTTTTATTATTATGAGCCAGATGATGGGCTTGTTTAAGAAGTTCCAGAAGAAGCTCGATGAAGTCAACAAGTTGGTTCGCGAACAGATTAGCGGTGTGCGCGTTATCCGTGCTTTTACGCGCGAAAATACGGAACGTAAGCGTTTTGATGACAGTAACGATGCTCTTGTGCATCTTCTGCTCAATATTGGCCGATGGATGGGTCTCATGATTCCAACCATGTTCTTCATTATTAATGTATCGAATGTGGCTATTATGTGGTTCGGCGGTCATCGTATTGAATCGGGCGAGATGGGAATTGGCTCCTTGCAGGCCTTCATTCAATACCTCATGATTATTATGATTGGCTTAATGATGTCTGCCATGATGTCCGTGATGTTACCTCGTGCATCTGTTTCAGCTAAGCGCATTATGGAGGTAGTGGATACTCGCAGCACTATTACAGCCCCAGCACAGCCGGTGCACAACGATAATCCACAGGGTGTTATTGAGTTTAAGAACGTCAGCTTCACCTATCCAGGTGCGGAAGAAAAAGTACTGAATAATATTTCCTTTGCTGCTCGTCCAGGGCAAACCGTGGCATTTATTGGTGCAACTGGTTCAGGTAAATCAACTATTATTCGTTTGGCATCTCGCATGTTCGATGTAACTGATGGTGAAGTGCTGCTTGACGGTCATAATGTTAAAGAGTACGATCCAAGCGATCTAGCTGCACTTTTCGGCCCTGTTCCTCAAAAGTCAGTACTCTTCTCAGGTACTATCCGTTCAAACCTGCTCTACGGTAATCCTGACGCTACTGATGAGCAGCTGTGGGAGGCTCTGCGTATTGCTCAGGCTGAGGATTTCGTGCGTGAACTACCAGATGGTTTAGAAGCTCATGTAGCTCAAGGCGGTACGAACTTCTCAGGTGGACAGAAACAGCGTCTATGCATTGCACGTGCTGTAGTTCGTCGCCCATATATTTACTCTTTCGATGATTCCTTCTCTGCATTAGATATGGCAACCGATAAGAAGGTGCGCGATGCTTTGGCTCCAATCACTCGCCAAGCAACTCAGCTTTTGGTGGCACAGCGTGCGTCTTCTATTCGCCATGCAGACATCATTATTGTTATGGATAACGGACGTATTGTAGGTCAGGGTTCACACGCCGAGCTGATGGCTACTAACGAAACATATCGAGAAATTGTGGAATCTCAGGGCGGTCAAGGTCCAGATATTGAATCCTTGAGCTTAGGAAAGGAGGACTAACATGGCAAGAAACGACACATCTCCTGTAGTGAAAAAAGGAGAGAATTTACGCGTTATTAGTCGTCTTGTGCGCTATTTAGCTGCCGACCGTGTGCGCATGACCATAATGATTCTCAGTGGTCTTATTGGCGTTACTCTCATTGTGGCCGGACCAAAGATTATGGCGCAGGGCACAGATATTCTCTTCACCGGTATTTTGGGCGTTATGCTCAAGAATACGATGCATATTCCTGAGGGAACATCTATCAATACGGTTATTGATATGCTCAAGCAGAACGGTCAAGACAAGATTGCTTCTATGCTCTCGAGCTATAACGTTGCAGTGGGTAAGAGCGTTGATTGGTCTGCTTTCGCCAAGATTATGCTCATTACCATTGGTATCTACGTTATTGCAATGACTTTGCGTGCCGTGCAATCCTTTATGATGGCTCGCACGACCAGTAACTTGGTTTACCGTTTACGTAACGAGATTATTGAGAAAATTAACCGTCTGCCATTAAGCTATTTTGATCGTATTCCACGCGGCGAAATCATGAGTCGTACAACAAATGACGTGGATAATGTGCAACAGTCGTTGCAGCAGATTTTGGCTGAGTTCTTCTTCTCTACCTTCCAGTTCGTTGCCACCATTATTATGATGTTGACGATTTCGCCAACTCTTACTGTGGTTGCCGTTATTGTTATTCCTGTTCTGCTTGTGGTTATTGCAGGTATTTTAAAACTGGTTCAACCTGAATTTATTAAGCAGTGGGAACACACCGGTAAGGTAAACTCGCATGTGGAAGAAATGTTCTCGGGTCATTTGGTTGTGCGCGCTTACGGTCAGGAACATAATGCTGAGCAGACTTTTGAAGAATATAACCAGGGTTTGTATAAGTCCAGCTTTATTGCAAACTTCTTCTCAAGCCTGATGAATCCGTTGACTTCTTTCGCTGGTAATGTTTCATTCATTATTGTTGCTATTTTCGGTGGTTTGCGTGTGATTAACGGTCAGCTCACTTTGGGTGATTTACAGGCCTTTACTCAGTATTCACGTCAAGCAACGCAGCCTTTGGGTCAGCTTGCTTCTATGGGTTCTATGCTGCAGTCTGCTGTTGCGAGCGCTCAGCGTATTTTCGAATTCTTGGATGCTGATGAGGAAGAACGAGATAATCAGGATGCTCCTCGTTTGGCTGAGCTGACTGCTGCAAACGGCGGTGTGAAGGGTCATGTTGAGTTCGACCATGTACAGTTCGCTTATACTGCAGATAAGCCGCTTATTCGTGATTTGTCTTTGGAAGCTCAGCCTGGTCAAACTATAGCTATTGTTGGCCCAACGGGTGCTGGTAAAACCACTTTGGTGAACTTGCTCATGCGCTTCTACGAGATTAATGGCGGACACATTCGTTTGGACGGCGTAGATACGAAGCAGCTGACACGTCAGGATTTGCGTAGCCATTTCGGTATGGTTTTGCAAGATACCTGGCTGTTTGAAGGAACGATCCGTGAGAACTTGTTCTACGGTGTGCATGATGCGTCTGCCCGCACAGAAGAGCGTCTACTTGAGGCTACTCGCGCTACACATGTTGATGAGTTTATCCGTCGCTTACCTCAGGGTTACGATACTGTTTTGAGTGATGATTCCACAGAACTGTCTCAGGGTGAAAAACAGCTGTTGACTATTGCACGTGCATACTTATCTGATCCAGATATTTTGATTTTGGATGAAGCTACGAGCTCGGTTGATACCCGAACAGAGGTGAAGGTTCAGGAAGCAATGAATACATTGAGAACTGGTCGCACAGCCTTTGTGATTGCTCACCGATTGTCTACGATTCGCGATGCTGATATTATTCTGGTCGTCAATCATGGCGATATTGTGGAGCAGGGCAGCCACGACGAATTGTTAGCGTTGAATGGTGCGTATGCGAATATGTATAACTCTCAATTTGCTGGCAAAAGTGACGATAATTAAAAGTTGAGAGCACGGGGCGCGCTTGTTCTAGTGAGCAGGCGCGCCTTTGCGTATACAATAGTTGTTCGATGACGTTTGGAAAGGTGAGATGATGACGTATACACGAGGAGTTTTACGTGCCGGCCAAAAGGTGCAGTTAACCGACCGTAAGGGCAATATGCTTACCTTCCAATTGGTTGCAGATGGCGTAACCGATACAGCGCATGGCCAGATTGCGCATAACGATATTATTGGTGAGGCTGAGGGTCGAGTTATTGAAACTCACGCTGGCAATGCTGCTGCCAATACGAATATGTCGCAGACGCCACAAGGCAAACCGTGGAAGGCATCTCGGCGTATTGGTGGATGGCAATATACGGTTATGCGTCCACGTTTAGCAGACTATGTGCTTTCTATGCCTCGCGGTGCGCAAATTATGTATCCGAAGGATATTGCAACCGTTATTGAACTTGGTGATATTCGCCCTGGTATGCGCGTACTTGAATCCGGGGGTGGTTCTGGTGCTATGAGCTTGCATCTGTTAGAAGCTATCGGTGAGCAGGGTGAGCTAACAACAATTGAGATGCGCCCAGATTTCGCGAAAATCTGTGAAGCAAATGCTGCGTTATTTTATGGTTATGCTCCTTCATGGTGGCATATGATTGTGGGAGATTTTGATACGCAGATTACACACTGTGAATCACATTATTTTGATCGTATTGTGCTCGATCAGCTCGACCCATGGAACCGTCTTGAACAAGCTCATCGAGTTATTGCCCCAGGTGGCGTATTGACGTGTTACGTCACCACAACAACTCAGTTAAGCCGTTTGGTTGACAAGCTTCAAGAATCGGGCCAATGGACTGTGCCGCATATTCAAGAGAGTTTGGAAAGGTCCTGGAAAGTGGATGGATTGGCTGTTCGTCCTGAGCATTCCATGATTGGTCATACCGGTTTCCTTGTTTTTGCTCGTGCTATGGCTGACGGTTTTACCGCATTGAAAAAACGTGAACGCCCGAATAAAGATACAACAACAGATATTGATGAGAACGGCGTAGACTTGGCAAGTCTGGAGCTGCGCGATATGTCTGATAGAAAATTACGTAAGGTATTGCGTGATTTAGATGCTCAACTATCTCAACTGTAATGTTTGGTAGGATAAGACTATGGCTGTAAACCTAACAAAAATTGGTAAACGTGCACGCGATTATGAGTATGTTCTTATTCTTATGCGTCACGCTAAAACCGAGAAAAATGCATCAACAGATGCAGAGCGCGAATTAACTGATAAGGGACGCAAACAAGCCAAGCATGTGGCTAAAGCATTAGATGGAATCAATTTAGTTCCTGATGTTCTTGCGGTCTCGGGTGCTAAGCGAGCGCGTCAAACCGCAGATAAAATACTCAAAGTTTTTGGCGATAAACCGGACGTTTCTTATCATAAAAAACTGTATACAGACGGATTATCAGAAATCTCTGAAATCATATACGGTCAAAAGAAAAAGCATCATCTGCTCATGGTAATCGGTCATGAGCCAACAATGAGTGAAGCTGCCCAATGGTGGGCACGCTCAGCAGATAAACACGACAGCACGTATGATTTATTGCAGTTAGGCTTATCCCCAGCTGCCTGCGCTATCTTAGGTTCGAACAAGCCTTTCCATGAGTGGGATGTGCATGAAGCAGACGTTATCGCTGTTATTTCTGCGAAGGATTGTAACTAATATGGATGATTTCTCGCTATCGTCAACGCAACTCATTCGCACAGGATTTCAACAGATTAATCATGCGCTCAATGATGCACAACGCTTGCATCGCTGTCTCGATGCAGTAGCATCACGCTATACGTGTGCATGGTCTGTGGTCGATATTTTAGGTTATGCCTCGAACGCGGATAATCCTGATACAGCAATGCGTTATGTTGCCGATATTGCTGAGAAATTAGCAGAGCAGAAGAGCGATATTAGCACAACGTTTTTTACTGCCCGTAGCAGTGAAATGTCACGGCTTGTAGCTTTGTGTGGTGCCTCCGATGGACTAGGGCATTTTCTTAGTTCTCAACCTTCTTTGGTGACGGAAGTTTTTCAGGCAGCTGAACCTCAACAGTCTTTTGATGTTGATGAGAGCGCCAGCTATATTGAGCAAGTGCAGGATTTGCGCATAACCTATTGGAAAAACTTACTGCATATTGCCGCTGACGATGTAGCAAGCGATTATCCTTTGGACGTGCAGCCTGTTATTTCTCAACGTTTAAGCGCGTTGATTGATGATACTTTACGTGCAGCTTTGAAGATTGCGCAGTATAAAGTTCCTCAGGCAGCAGAATGTCGTTTTGCTGTTTTTGGTATGGGTAAGCTGGGCGCTCAAGAAATTAATTACGTTTCCGACGTTGATTTGGTCTATCTTGTAGACAAAACAGATGATTTTCATGGCGATCTTACTGTTGTGGGTACCCAGATTGGCTCGGTTTTACAAGCTGTCTGTTCTGCTGTTATTCCTGGAGTCAGCGTTCCCGCTCTGTGGGAGATTGATACTGCTTTGCGCCCCGAAGGTAAGGCTGGAGCTTTGGTGCGCACTGTGCAATCAGCGCGTATATATTATGAAAAGTGGGCGGAAAACTGGGAGTTTCAAGCTCTGCTTAAGGCGCGTTTTATTGCGGGAGATATGCAAGTTGGCGCTGATTTTCTCGATATGATTACACCGCTTGTGTGGTCTGCTTCTGCTCGTAAAAACTTTGTATATGACTGCCGCGCTATGCGCACGCGCGTTGAAGAACATATTCCGTTGGATCATAAAGACCGTGAGATTAAGCTGGGTAAGGGTGGTTTGCGCGATGTGGAGTTTACTGTGCAAATGCTACAGCTTGTGCATGGTCGCACCGATGAAACTTTGCGAACGAAAGACACATTGACATCGCTGAAGCATTTGGCTCAGGGCGGTTATATTAACCGTCAGCAGGCTGAAAATTTATCGCAAGATTACAGGTTCTTGCGCGTATTAGAGCATCGTCAGCAGTTATGGAAAATGAAACGCACTCATTTATTCCCACAGATTTCGAGTGCTCATGAAGATATTTTTACGCGAACTCGCCATATAAGTGAACGCGATATTGCTGAAAATCCCGATATTGTGCGTTTATCGCGAGCTGTGGGATTAACAGCTGTTCAATTGGTGGAGCGTTTTGATGCTGTGCGTTTGCAAGTGCGTCGCTTGCATATGGATATTTATTATCGTCCTATGTTGCCGCACTTGTCAGCTCTGTCTGAGGATGATATTCGTTTGTCTGATGAGGCTATGCGTCAGCGTTTTGAATCTGTGGGCTTTGCCGATCCAGATGCTGCTATGGTGCATGTTCATGCGTTAACTTCAGGCATTTCGCGCGCTAGCCGTATTAATCATATTTTACTGCCTCAGATTTTATTGTGGGTGGGCATTGGTCAAAACCCTGATATGGGGTTGATGATGTGGCGACGTTGGGTGGAAACTATTGGAAGTTCCGGTCCTTATCTTGGTTTTGTGCGTGATTCGCCTACGGCTTTAGAACGTTTATGTCATATTTTTGCTAATTCTCGGTATTTGAGTGAAGCCTTAATGAAGTCGTCTGAATCTACCACATGGTTGGGCGATGACAAAAGTTTGCAGCCACGGTCGCACGATAGTCTCGCCACTCGTACGTCGGTGATGTTAAGCCGTTTTGCTGATTCTCAAGTGGAGTTTTCAACCTTGTTGCGTGCGATGAGACGCCGCGAGATTGAGCGCGTGGGCTTATCGTGGATGAGTGGCGTTATTAATTCTCAAGAAGCTTTACGCGCTATGACGCGCGTCTATGATGCTTTACTGGATGCTAGCTTACAGTGGGCAACCACTCATTTAATGAAGCAAGGCGACTATGACGAAGCTCCAGCACGGATGGCTGTTATTGCGATGGGACGATTCGGTGGGGAAGAAGTCAATTTTTCTTCTGATGCCGATGTGACGCTTGTTTACGAAGCCGCAGACGGTGTGAGCGATAATATTGCACGGTCTTTCGCTAGTTCTCAAGCCGATGTGATTCGCTCTATTTTGACTGATTTAGCCGGAACTGAACAGAAGCTTGATGTAGATATGGATTTGCGACCTGAGGGGAAGAACGGTCCACTTGTGCGTTCTTTCGACTCTTGCCGCGAGTATTATGCTTCCTGGTCGCAGACGTGGGAGAGGCAGGCTTTGCTGCGCGCTCGTGTGGCTGCTGGTTGCCAGGAGCTGGGCGCGCGTTTTATTGCGCAGATAGCTGATCCGCTCAGGTATAGTGCGGATGGTGTGACTGCTGAAGAAGCGCATAGTATTCACCAATTGAAGGCGCGCATGGAGGCTGAGCGCTTGCCGCGCGGAGTACGCAATGATCGGCATATTAAGCTGGGGCGTGGCGGATTGTCCGACGTGGAATGGACTGTGCAATTACTGCAATTGCGTTATGCCGCTCAATGGGAGGACGTTCGCACCACGCATACTATTGATGCTTTAGACGCTTTAGAAAAACATGGTGTTATTCGTGCTGATGATGCCCAGATTTTGCGTCATTCATGGCAGTTGTGCACTGATTTACGTAATGCCTCTTTCTTATGGTCAGGGCGTGCACAGCAGGCAGATATTATTCCTGACGATTACTTCGATATGGGCGGTTTAGCCGTATGCTTAGGTCACGAAGCACACCGCGGTTTGCAGTTTATGGATGATGTGATTGGTGTTATGCGCAAATGCCGTGATGTGGTCAATCGTCTGTTTTATGGGCGTGAATAACCCTCTTCATGCGTGAAGTCGATACGCGCAACCGATATGCCAGTTTTGAAGCCATCTTGTGCATCAAAACTGGCATAACAGGTGTGTTAATCGGTTAAGCAGAATGCGTGAGGGCAAGAGATTATCGAGTGTAACGCAGTTTGAAGCCTGATTGTGAGGAACAGCTGCTAAAATCCTTCTCTCGTGCGTGAATCACTCTAGTTAAGCCACAGAATCTGACTGCATAAGGAATACATTGTGACGCATGGTACGAGCTTGTTCGCGAGTAATCTCTTTCTTATCCGCCATCGTACGAATAGTTTCTAGCTCAATGGCATAGGCCTGAGAAAGCACTTCGTTAAACTGATGAGGGAAAGATTCAAAAGTGGTAGCGCCCGGCTTAGCCATCGAAGGCATCTGCAAGCTCTTAATCAAGGTACGCAACTCACTCACAATCGTGGAACCCACTACCGGCGGCACCTGATCATAATTAATCAAAATGAAAGCGTGGTGGATCGAGTCCTGCAATAACTGCAACTGGATGCGCGTTACTTCCGAGCGCCTATACTCCACGTCTTCTGAACGCGTGGTCACTTGCACTGTGCGCGTCCACAAGAATCGAATAGCTGCCCGCATAGCACGAATCCATACCACAGTTTTCAAACGCAAAAAGTACATGCGAGTTCGCACATGTTTGAACCATCCAGCCCCGTCATGCGTCAAGGAGTATTCAATAGGCGCCAACAGACGTTGGCATGCATCGGTATATTGCGGGTTGCGGCGTGCATAATTTTCCAACCACGTACTTTGCCAATGACGCATTTCAATACGAGCAGAATGCAAAGTGGCTAATTCTTCAGGAGTCAGCACTTTGCCACGCTGACGCGCAATACGCGCATTGTACGAGCGCATCACAGCTTCAATCGCTATATGCTGATCTGGATTATCGATACGCGAAATAGCCACCAGCGTACGGTTAAGCATCTCCAAGTTAGCCAAAGCGAATTTATGACCATCCTCATCTTTTTCTGCAGGCGCCAAAATAGGAACAATAATATTGGCAATCAACAAAGAAAGAATAATATAAACAGCAGCAATAAACAGAAAAGCCGTACGAACAGGGAAGTCCGTCATAGTATCAAGCTGTGAAGGCAAGCTAAACGCCAAAATCAGCGAAATAGTTCCCTTAGCTCCACTAAAAGTCATAACAGCAGCAGAATGCCAACGTTCTTTAGTCATTTTGCGGCGCAAACCTGTTTCATGAGACTTTGTAGTACGTAAGGTTGCCGCTATCCAGAAGAAACGCACCAGATAAAGCACCATGCACAAGACCATAGCAGTGAGCACCATGCCCACAGTATTGACCTTATCGTTCACAATCGTTTGACGCATAGCCAAAGGCAGCTCAATACCCAGAAGAACGAAAACAGATCCATTGAGCACGAAAGCAACCACATCCCACACTGCACCCGAGACGCGGTTGACCTCAGCTAAATCTTCACCCACACCCACGCGATGGTAGCGTGCCACCAAACCGGCGGCAACGACTGCAATAACGCCCGAAGCTTCAAAAATATCGTCAGCAACCCCAAAAACAAGCAGGGGGAACATCAGTTCAATCAAAATACGGTTCGTCGTGGTTTCCAACCGCATACGACGCAACCAAACAATCAAATGATTAAGCATAATGCCCAGCACAGCGCCTACTGCAGCGCCGCCAATAAAACTGTAAAGCACGTTCAGCGAAAACTTCAGAGGCGAAAACGTTCCAGTAATCAAAGTAGCTAAAGCAAACTGGAAGCTCACAATACCGGAAGCATCATTGAACAAACTTTCTGTAGCTAAAACAGTTTCTTGACGCTCGGTCAGCTGAGCATCAGCGCCAATTTGTGCCACCGCCACAGCATCTGTCGGACTTAAAGCAGCACCTAAGGCAAAAGCGGCAGCCAAAGGAATATCAGCCATCGAAAATGTGAGCGTATAACCAGCAATAACAATAGATAAAAGCACTAATCCCACAGCCAAAGACAGCGTAATGCCCAAGTTTTTACGCAAACCCGAACGGGAAATATGCATTGCCTCAAAATACAGCAGCGGCGCAATAAAAACGAGTAAGAAGAACTCCGAATCCAAGTTAATAAGCGGCAAACCAGGAATAAAGAACCACAGGATACCCAAAAAAATCTGTACCAGCGGCATAGACACACGAGGAATATAGGGGCTTAGCAGGGATGAAATAACTACGGCTATACCGATTTGAATAATGAGTAAAAACGATCCCATAACAAGCAGGCTACTTTCCCGATCATGAACGTTGCGCTGGAACGCTCATCATTCGCGCTCGCAACGAGCGTCTGAATGATTGTGAACGTCACTTTCTATGATAAGGGGAAGAGCGCCAAAACAGGGGAGCACAAGACACAAAAGTTGCACGAAAGTTGTACGAAAGTTGCACAACCTACGAGACAAACTCAGGGGCAAAGTACGACATAAAATGAGTGCCGGACTGACAGCTCGAAGATAGCTTGACTGCTTAAGATGGACGTTTCGGAGATAGTTAGCCACCCCCCCCTCACAAACACGCACCTGTTATCTTGTCTTATTTTTGCACTACCCTTAATGAGGTCACAGCGCATGCAGTGCCCCTCGGTTCTTGTATGGAATTTTGGTTTCGTATGAAAAGTTTCGTATGAAAAGTTTCGTATGAAATCTCGATTTTGTATGAGGTTTCCACAGAAAGGCGTGCCCGATGTCTGCACAGTTAAGCTCTTCCTTAGCTGGAATGAGTGTTGTTACATTGGATGATTTATCCGTTCCTCAAATTAATGATTTATTATTAAAAGCTCGATATATTGATTCGCATCGAAAAGAAGTGGCTCATACATGTGACGGACGTGTATTAGCCACTTTATTTTATGAGCCATCAACACGTACTCGTCTGAGTTTTGAAACAGCTATGCTGCGTTTAGGCGGTCAGGTTATTGGTTTTGCGGGAGCAAGCCAATCATCTGCTTCTAAAGGTGAAACGATTGCAGACACGTTAAAAACTGTGTCGAACTACGTAGATGTAGTGGCAATGCGTCATCCTAAGGAAGGTGCTGCTTTAGTTGCTGCACAGGCAGTGGATACACCAGTTATTAATGCGGGCGATGGCGGTCATATGCATCCTACTCAAACATTGGCTGATTTATCAACGATATACAATCATTTCGGTCGCTTAAATAAGCTGACTGTTGGTTTGTGCGGCGATTTAACTTTCGGACGCACCGTGCATTCGCTTATTGAAACTTTGTGTCGTTATGGCGATGTGAATTTTGTGCTTATTTCTCCTCAGGAGTTGCGCACGCCTCAATACGTGATTGATCGTATTAACGAAACGCCGTCATGCTCCTATATTGAAGTGCGCGATATGGTCGATGTTATTGGCGATTTGGACGTTCTGTATATGACGCGCGTGCAGCAGGAGCGTTTCTTTAACGAAGACGATTATCTGCGTTTGCGCGATACCTATATTTTAGATGCTGAAAAACTGTCTCACGGTCGTTCGAATTTAGCGGTTCTTCATCCTTTGCCTCGAGTTAATGAGATTGCTGTAGATGTTGATGATGATCCGCGCGCTTTGTATTTTGAACAGGTTAAGAACGGTATGCTTATGCGTATGGCTTTGGAAAGTTCGGTTGTGGGCGATGAACTGCCAGGATATAACGCTGAAGAGATGGAAAAGCAGGTGCGTATCTAATGAAAGTTACAAGCATTCACGATGGTATTATTATTGACCACGTTCCAGCAGGTCATGCTTTAAAAGTACTTGATTTTTTGGGCATTGATCCTCGTAAAACACGTTTAGCTCTTATTATGAATGCCGATAGTCAAACGCTGGGCACAAAAGACATTATTAAAATTGAAAGCGATATTGTTATTGACGTTAATATTTTGGCTCTGATTGCGCCAACTGCTACGGTCAATATTGTGCACGACGGTTCTATTACGTCCAAAGAAAAGCCTGTGCTGCCTTTGCACGTTACTAATATTATTACCTGCGTTAATCCTCGTTGCGTAACTTCTACTGAACGTGGTATTAAGCAGCAGTTCCATTTGGTGCGTGGTCATGAAGATGCTTTGGGCATGCAGTATCGTTGCGATTACTGTGACGAAGAAGCTAAACTGTAAAGCCTTATCGGTACAATCTTAGGAACGAAAGAAGGGGTAGTTATGACTGTCATTTTGCATAATATTCGCGTATGGGATACCGGTGAAAATATTACCGTGCGTGTTCCAGATGGGCAGGATGCTACCCGTTCTTTTAATGCCAGTGAGTGGATGATTGCTCCTGGTTTTGCTGATCCTCACGTTCATTTCCGCGATCCTGGTCAAACAGATAAAGAAACTATGCAGTCGGGTGCTGCTGCAGCGGCTCATGGTGGATACACGAATGTGTTGATTATGCCTAATACTGAGCCTGCTGCAGATGGTTGCACATATGACGGTGTGAATGCTTTAGAAGATTTGGAGCATCGCGGCAATCTTCCTGTGCGTTACTCCTTATGCGTGTCTGCTTCAAAGGGGCGCAGCGGAGATGAGGCATCTGATCCTGCTGATTGGAAAGATATGCGCGCTGGGGGAGAACGGCATTTTAATCACCCAGTTGTAGCCATGTCGGACGATGGTTCTGCAGTAACGGCTCGCACTCTCGATGACGTAGTGCGCAACTGTGTGGATTATAAGCTCCCATTTATTGACCATTGCGAGCATCATAAAACCGGCGTAATGAATGAGGGCGACACTTCACGTCGTCTTGGATTACCAGGTATTCCTGCTGATACTGAGCTTGCTATTGTTGAACGCGATATTCATATTGCACGTGTAACAGGCGTGCATTTGCATTTACAGCATGTGTCTACGGCAGCAGCTTTTGAAGCTATCCGTCAGGCAAAAGATGATGGTGTACATATTACCTGCGAAACAGCGCCACATTATTTAGCTTTAGATGATTCCGACGTAGAAAAATACGGAACGTACGCAAAAATGAATCCGCCTTTGCGTTCTGCTCATGATCGTTTAGCAACTTTGGAAGCAGTATGCGACGGTACTGTCGATATGATTGCAACTGATCATGCGCCACATACTGCTCAGGAGAAAGGTTTCGGCGCTCTTGACGCTATGCTCACCGCTCCTAACGGAATTATTGGTTTGGAAACAGCATACCCAGTTTTGCGTAAAGTGCTTGTAGAAGCTGGCTATATTGATGATTCTCGTCTTATTGAGCTGCTGTCTGTGGAACCAAATCGACTGTTGGGTGCAGAAAGCTTTGATATTGCAGGTTACGCTCACGCTCATAACGCTCAGATTGATTTTACAAGCGAAGAAATTCGCGCATATACTACGCACGATTTATCTCAAACAGATATTCCAGGACAACATCCTGATGTTGTTATTCTTGCTCCTGATGAGCAGTGGATCATTCGTGCCGATAATTTTGCATCTGCAGCACGCAATACCCCTTTTAACGCGTGGTCTGTGCGAGGACGTGTGCTTGCTACTGTATGCAATGCTGTTATGACCTATTCACGTTTGGGTGAGTATGCCTTCAGCGAAGGAGAAGAATTGGCATGAAAGCCTTAATTGATGCGATTATTGCTAAAGATAATCCCAGTGTTGTCGGTTTAGATCCTAAGCCTGCACTAATTCCTCCAATACTATTGAACGGTGCTCGTACTGTGCGTGACGTGGCGGAAGCCTACTTTGCTTTTAATATTGCCATTATTGATGCTGTATACGATATTGTTCCCGCTGTAAAACCTCAAATTGCTATGTATGAAGCGCTCGGACCTGCAGGACTAGACGTGTATGTGCGCACCAATGAATATGCACAGACTCGCGGACTCTACGTGCTAGGCGATATTAAGCGCGGAGATATTGGCAGCACAGCAACAGCATATGCAGCACATATAGAAGGCACACCAAGTATTAATGGTGTTGGCTCAACAGATGTGTGGCATGAAGATGCAGTTACTGTAAATCCTTATTTAGGTTCCGACGGTATTCTTCCCTTCGTACAGGCTGCTAATAACAGTAATAAAGATATTTTC
>QWCP01000246.1_pt1 | contig 24393 bp, 13 predicted proteins | sample 1972561 | NCBI WGS metagenome assembly QWCP01 (sample SAMN09866705, study PRJNA288562) | Human vaginal metagenome isolate pre4_vaginal, whole genome shotgun... | isolation source: vagina | host: Homo sapiens | place: USA: California
TAACAATTTAAGAGGGGGAGTAATTTATTTTACACAGGGAATTTGCTGAAGAAAATTATTTAGAAGCCATATATATTTTATCTTTGGAAAATGAAGAGGTTAGAAATATAGACATTGCTAACTATTTGGATTACAAAAGACCGACGGTTACAAGAATGCTAAAAAAACTTGACAATAAAGGCAGGATAACTTATGGAGATGATAAAATAATTCGTTTAACAGACGAATCAAAAAAATTTTGTGAAAAGATGTATAAAAAACATATGTATCTTACTAGCGTATTCATTAAACTTGGAGTTAATCCTAAACAAGCAGAAAGTGAAGCTTGTCTTATAGAACACGTTATATCAGATGAAACGTTTAAAAAATTAAAAAAACATTTTAATGAAACCTTATAATTAATAGCATAGATAACTTTTAAATAAGTTTTTTATGCTATTTTTTTTAATTATTTTACAAAAAAGTTCAAAAACTCATTGATAAATGTTATCAAATGGTATATAATGAATTAAAGTTAGCTATTGCTAACAAAAAATATATTAAAAGGTGAATTTATGTCAAAAAATTTTGAAATGCTAAATAAAGAATTAGACGAAAACAATATTAAAGCTAGTCTTGTTATATTTCCGTTTGCAGGTAATATTTTAGTTGAAACATTATTCAATGATATGGAAGAAAATTTTGATTTTGGAAAACCTTACTATTTATTTGGACATAGTATGGGAACAAAAATAGTTTATGAAATAGCCTTAAAGATCAAAAATTCAAGATATGAAAATCCAAGAGGAATAATAATTTCAGGTGGACGTGCTCCAGTGTATAAAGAACCAAACCCAATCTATTACCTTGATGACGAAGGTTTTATAGAAGGGCTAAGAAGATATGAGGGAACCCCGAAAGAGATATTAGATAATAAAGAATTGATTTCAATTTTTTTACCGACACTTAGAGCAGATTTTGTAATAGACGAAGACTATCAAGATACAAAACATGAAAAATTAGAAAGTCCCATACTTGGACTTATGGGAGATAAAGATCAAGAAATGAAATTAGAAGAACTTAAAAAATGGCAAGATTATACAACAAAAGGATTCGTCTATAAATATATAGATGGCAAGCATATGTTTGTTAATACATCTCCTGAAATGGTTATAAGGGAAATAAAAAGCTATATTAATGAAAACGTTAAAAATAATTAAAATTACAGAACTAACAAAATTTGACATTAATGAGGTAGTTCAATTTATACATGATGATTGTATAGCAGTAGTTGCTGTAGAGACAAATAGTTACGGAATTATAAGTGAATGTATTCCATATTTAAGTAAAGATCAAATTGAAATTATGTGGAAGTATAGAAAAGAAAGTGACAGAATTAATTATGCTGTAACAAAAGCAATAGTAAACTTGCTATTTTCTAAAATTGAGAAACTAAAATGCGAAGAGATTAGATGGCGTTACGGTAAATATAATAAACCATATATTAGAAATCATTTGAATTTACATTTTAATATATCACATACCACAGGATTTTCAATAGTAGCCTTCTCAAGAAATGATATAGGAGTTGATATTGAAAATATAGAAAGAAATATAGATTATAGTGAAATTAAGAATAATTTTTTTATTAACAATGAAAAAATATTAGGTTTGAAAGACTTTTACAAATATTGGGTTTCTAAAGAAGCTTATTTAAAATATAAAGGAGTCGGTTTAATTCAAAATTTGGAAACAGTTGATGTTATTAATAAAAATAATAATGTAATGAAAGTTATAGATAAAGAAAATAATATTCAAAAGGAGATTTTGATTTTTGAAAAAGAAAAATTTGTTTTTGCGTTATGCTATTAAAAAAGTAGGGCAAATATTATGAATTTAGAGATTAAGAGACAATTAATCAACTTTTATGATAAAGATGTTTGGGAGCATCTAACTGTTGGCGAACATTTGAAAATGTGGTCAAATACATACGCCGATAGAGTAGCAGTTGTAGATGAAAATGAAGAATTGACATATAGACAACTTAAAGATGAAGTGGATTGTTATGCTAATGGACTTTTAAATCAAGGATTCTGTAAGGGAGATAAAGTATTATTTCAACTTCCTAATAGTAAAGAATTCATTATAATTTTATTTGCAATGATGAGTATAGGAGTGATTCCTGTAATTATCTTGATGGGTCATAGATATTCTGAAGTTAAGGGAATTTTAAATAAAACAAATGCAAAAGCATATATTGGAATTAACAGGTACTTAGGATTTTCATATGAAGATATGGTGTCTAATATTATAGAAGATACGAAAGAAGATATACAAGTTTATTTGATTGGCGAAACAGAGAAATATGAGAAATTATGTGCTTTAAGACAAAATAGAAAAAATAAATTTGCCAAAGAGTTAGATTATAAGGAAACTGCTATATTTTTATTGTCAGGAGGAACAACAGGCTTTCCGAAACTAATACCTAATAGGCATTGTGAATTTATATATTTAGCAAAAGAACTGGCAAATGCAACAGATATGAATGAAGATACAGTGTATTTGGCAGCTTTACCTATGAGCCATAAATTTGCACTTTGTTGTCCGGGAATGATTGGGACATTGTCAAAAGGTGGTAAGGTGGTTACTTGTAGAGTATCCAGTCCTGATGAAATAATACCTTTGATTGAGGAACAGGAAGTTAGCATTATGGCATTGGTACCTACTTTAGCTAATATGTGTATAGAATATCTTAAAAATGATGATGCTGATATCAGCAGTTTGAAGTATATACAGATAGGTGGATCTGTTCTTGATTCTAACTTAGCAAAAAAGATTCAGGAAGAATTTAATTGTAAATTATTGCAATTGTATGGCATGAGTGAGTCGTTGATTACTTGCTCTAGGGTTTTGGACGATGATTATGACAGATTACATACTCAAGGGAAGAAGTTAAGTGAGTTTGACGAAGCTCGTATTGTTGATGAAAACGGGAAAGAGGTTCCTGATGGAGATTTTGGAGAGCTAATAGTTAGGGGACCATATACTATTTTGGAATATTATGATTCATCAAAACTAAATGATACTCAGTTTACAGAAGAATGTTTTTTAAGAACAGGAGATAGAGCCACTAAGTTATATGGAGACAATTATAAAATTGTTGGTCGTGTGTTGGAGATGATAAATCGTGCTGGAGAAAAAATAGTTCCTTCTGAGTTGGAAAATATTTTGCTTACAAATAAGAATATTAGAGAAGTGCAAATTGTTGGCATACCCGATGAGACGCTTGGAGAAAAAATAGGTGTATTTATTTTGAAGGGAAGTGCTGTTCTTACACTTAGAGATATAAGGAATTACTTGGTAGAAAGAGGACTTGCTTCTTTTAAATTACCAGACGAATTACAGTATATTGATCAATGGCCATTAACAAGTGTTGGAAAGATAGATAAAAATAAATTGAAGCAACAAATGATTAAATAAGGAGAATATCGCATGGAAGAATATCAAATCAGGCAACAGGCAATAAAGCTTCTTGATGAAGTTTTACAAGAAGATTTAGATGGAGTTAAACCTTCAGAAAAAGACAATTTGATTGAAAAGGGTTTAGGCTCTATCCAAATCATGCAAATAGTTTCAGAGCTTAAAAAATTAGGGATAAAATTATCGTTTGCAAAACTAATGGAAAATCCTACACTTGAAGATTGGATTAGACTTATTGAAAAAGCAAATATTAAAAATATTGATAAAAAGACTGAATCAAGAGAAAAGAATATTTCGGAAGAGTTCCCTTTAACGGATGTACAGTATGCTTATTTTGTAGGGAGAGAAGAAGATCAGGTTCTAGGTGGTGTTGGGTGTCACGCATACTTAGAAATTGATGGACAAGAGATTGTAACAGATAAATTAACTGCTGCTTGGAACTGTTTACAAATGGAAAATCCAATGCTTAGAGCAAAATTTAACCGTAATGGTACTCAGCAAATTATGGAAGAACCATACTCAAAAGAAGTTAAAATTTTTAATTATACTTCACTATCTGAAGAAGATGCAGACATAAAACTATTGGAAATGAGAAAAGAAATGTCTCATAGAAAATTTGATATAGAAGTTGGAGAAGTAGCTAGCCTTAGCATTGCGTTACTAAAGGATAAAAAACATAGAATATTTTTAGATATTGATATTCTAGTTGCAGATATAATGAGCATAGGCATTATAATGAGTAGACTTGTAGAGCTGTACTGCGGAGAAGATAAAGTTTCAATAGATAGCAATTATACTTTTAAAAATTATCTGGAGGAACGAAAAATAGATGACGAAATATACAAAAAAGATAAGGAATTCTGGAAGAAAAAAATTGAATCCAGTTTTCCTTTAGAGGCACCTAACTTACCCATTAACACAAAACCGGAAATGATTGAAAAAGTGGTTTTTTCAAGAAGAAAGAAAATTATTAGCAAAGAAAACTGGATTAAGATTAAAGAAAATGCATATAAAAATAAAGTTACCCCATCAATGGTTCTGTTATCAGCATATTCAATGATTATTGAAAGATGGACAAATCAAGAAAAATTTGTGATCAATGTGCCATTATTCAATAGAGATGTAAATGATAATAATGTTAAAAGAATGGTTGCAGATTTTACTAATCTTCTATTAGTTGAGTGCGAAAGAAAGAATGAAAATTTTTTGGATAGAGTAAAAACTATATCTAACACATTTTTACAAAATGCATCTCACAGCTCATACTCTGGAGTACAGGTACAAAGGGATTTTAATAAAGAAGTTGGAAAAACTATTAATATTGCACCTGTGGTGTTTGCTTGTAATATAGATTATCCTTTAGAGACTCAGGAAACAAGAAAAATATTCGGGAAAATAAACTATATGGTATCACAAACTCCACAAGTTTGGCTCGATTTTCAAACTTATTTAGTAGATGATGAGATTGTATTATGCTGGGATGTGGTTGATGAATTATTTCCAGATGGAATGATTGATGATATGTTCGACTCTTTATACACTTTATTACAATCATTAAGTGATAATGAAAATTGGTATAGATTGCCTGAAATTCTTCCGTTGAATCAGATTGAAGATAGAGAAAAAGAATTAAAAAATATTTTGCCTTTGAGTTACCCTAAACAAACTCTCTATACAGAATTTCTTGATAGGATTAAAGTAAACCCGGAAAAAGTTGCTATCGTGGATGCACAATCCGGTATTGAATTAACTTATGGAGATTTGTACAAAAGGGCGTTAATTATTGCAACAAATTTAATTTCTTTTGGAGTAAAAAAGAATGACTACGTGGGAATAACATTGCCAAGGGGATATAGTCAAATAGTTGGTATTTTAGGAATTTTATTTGCCGGTGCAGCATATGTTCCTATCGGTATTAATCAACCCAACGAAAGAAGAAGGAAAATATATGAACAGATAGGAATAAAACATATCTTATCCAATAAAAATACAATAAGGGATTTTAATTTAGATGATACAGATATCACATTTGTTGATATGGATCAATCAACTATTCAAAGTATAATTGAAAAACCTGTCAATATTAGTCCGTTTGATACAGCCTATGTAATTATGACATCAGGAACGACAGGAATTCCTAAAGGTGTTGAAATTGCACATAATAGTGCTATTAATACAATAAATGACTTAAATGAAAGATATAAAGTAAATACTAATGATAGTGTAATAATGGTATCAGCAATTGATTTTGATCTGTCAGTTTATGATATTTTTGGGATACTATCAACTGGAGGAACCATCATTACTTTAAATGATAATAATTTCAAAAATCCAGAACTTTGGTTAGAACTTATTAAAAAATATAAAGTAACAATATGGAATTCTGTACCAATTCTTTTTGATATGCTAGTAACTATGGCAGAAGGTAAAAATGTTTTTATTCCATTGAGATTAGTGTTTCTTTCTGGAGACTGGATTACAACAACATTGCCTAAAAGATTTTATAGCAGAAGTAAAAACTCTCTTGTAGTTGGAATGGGTGGAGCAACGGAGGCATCCATATGGTCAAACTATATCAATATTCCAAAAGAAATACCTGAAAATTGGATTTCTATTCCGTATGGAAAAGCGTTAAAGAATCAAGTCTATAGAGTAGTTGATGGTTTAGGAAGAATATGTCCTAACTATGTTAAAGGAGAATTGTTAATTGGTGGGGTTGGTGTTGCAAAGGGATATAGGGGAGATAAGGAATTAACAGAAAAGAAATTTGTAGAATCGGATGGAGTTAAATGGTATAGAACTGGAGATGCTGGAAGAACATGGAATGATGGAACTATTGAATTTTTAGGAAGGCTTGATAATCAGGTAAAAGTTAAAGGGCATCGAATAGAACTTGGAGAAATTGAAGATGCTTTAATTGGAAATCCTAAAATTAATAAAGCTGTTGTTGATGTTATTAAGATAGGCACTAATAATCAATTGGTCGCATTTATTGAAAGTAATGAGAGTAAGGATCATGCATTATCTAGATTAAGTAGTAATGAAAAAATAAATAAACTGAAATCTGAATACATTGATTATGATGAGTATCTAAATAGTGAAAATAATATGGTTTTAGGTTTGATATTTTCTATTTTCATGGATTTGGGTATTAGCCAAGGAAAAAGGTATTCTTTTGATGAAATAATGAAAATTGGAGAAATAGATATAGGATACGAATTGCTCGTAAAAAGATGGCTATTATTATTGCAAGAGCATAGTATGATAAGTTTAGAAGATGGTATTTACTTATTTAAAAAAATAGATATAGCATTAGACACAACAGTCAACCTAGATAATTTCAAAAATAATGTGGTAGATATTATACAGGGTAAGAAACAAGCTATTGATGTGTTTTATGCTTCTGAATCTAAACTTAGTCCTTCCAGACTTTTGAAAAAACTGAAAAATTATAAAGAAAATATAAATGAACTTATTGAAATTATAAAGATGGTATTTGATGGCAAAAATAAAAAGCTTAAGATTTTAGAAATAGGTGGAAGAAATAGCGAATTAACAGAAGAGGTAATTACAAACTTTGAAGATAAAATCGAAAAATATGTTTATACCGATACTTCGCTATATTTTTCAAATGAGTTTGAAGGCATAAAAAATAAATATACTTGTTTCGAGTTTATAAAAATAAATTCTTCAAGTAAGTATTTGGAAAATTTTAAAACGGAAAATTTTGATATTGTCATATTATATAATTCGCTACATCGTTCTCATAATATTTCAGATATGTTGCGTAATATAAAAACCATATTATCTCCTATGGGCGTTGTGATTGGAACTGAAATAAATGATGAATTATTATTACCAGAAATTAGTGCATCTGTATTAGAACGTGGTTTTATTGATTTTGATTTGTTAGAGCGAAATGGAAAAATTATTCCAAATATTAAAAACATTAAAAATGCAAGTGAAAATTGTAAATATAAAATTGAGTATTTATCTAATGAGACTGAAATTAACAAAATGGGAAGTATGATATATGTTCTTAAAAATAACAAAATAGATGTTGAACAAGATGAATTAATTAAATTTTTAAAGAACAAGCTTCCTGAATACATGATTCCACTTGAGTTTATAATTGTAGAAGAAATGCCATTAAATAAAAATGGGAAAATTGACAGAAAATCATTAAGAAAATTGATAGAAAGAAATGATAATCATAATTTTATCAATGTCAGAAAAAAGATTAATAATACAAATGAAATAGAAAAGTATGATGAAATTACAAAAAAAATAATTGATATATACAAAGAAATTTTAAATAATGAAAATGTATCGTTTACTTCTAATTATTTTCAATTAGGGGGAGATTCTCTTACAGCAACAAAGGTTGTTTCAAAAATTCAAAAAGAATTATGCGTAGAAGTATCAATTGGCGATATCTTTAAATATCCTATTTTAAGAGATTTTTCAGAGTTTATTAAGAAAATCGAAAAAGATAGACATTTACCATATAAAAGAATTGTACATGATTTTAAAAACATAAACGAGCCATTTCCATTAACGGATGTGCAATTTGCATATTGGATAGGAAGAAACAAAATGTATTCTTTAGGTTCAGTAGCAACACATTGTTACTTCGAATTAGATTGTTTGAATATTGAGCCTAATAAACTTCAAAAGGTAATAAATGATATGATTAAGTATCATTCTATGTTAAGGGCGATAATTTTAAACAATGGAACACAACAGATATTGGGAAAAGTTCCACCATTTATGTTAGATATTAATAACTTATCATGTCTTAATAAGGTTGAAAAAGAGGAAGCTTTAAAACTGACTAGAGATATTATGTCTCACGAAATATTAAAGATAGATAAATGGCCTATATTTAATTTCAAACTTAGCATTTTAGATGAAATTAAATCCAGACTCCATATTAGTTTAGATAATATTATTTTAGACGGTTGGAGTATGTTCTATATTCTAGATGAATTGAAATTAAGATATAATGATGAAAATTTTTATAAGGAATTACCAGATGTTTCATTTAGAGATTATGTTTTAGAAATTAGAAAAGTAAAAAACACATCTAAATATCAAGTTGATAAAAAATATTGGCTGGATAGATTGAATGGATTTTTGGAAGCCCCTAAATTTGAAATAGCAAAGTTAGAAAGTGATATAGAAGAACAAACTTTTAATAGAAGAGAAAAAATTATTGATTCTTATGGATTGAATAAATTAAAAGGAATCGCAAGAGAAAATAACATAACATTGACAATTTTATTAATAACATTATTTTCTGAAATAATTAGGAAATATTCATTAAATGATGAATTTGTATTAAATATTACACAGTTTAACAAGGAACAAATTCATCCGGATATAAATAAAATCATAGGAGATTTTACTAACCTAACATTTCTTGAAGTAAAAAATTGTACTAGCGATTCATTGCTAGAAAAATCCAAAATGTTGCAAAAACAATTATTAGAAGATACAAAACACAATTCATATAGTGCTGTAGAATTTGGAAGAGAATTAAGAAATAAACACTCTAACAATAGATATTCTTTAATGCCTATAGTATTTACAAGTGGATTAGGTTTGTCTGAAGGCAGGAAAGATGCTTGGCTAGGAGAACTTGTATATAATATTTCTCAAACACCACAAGTTTGGCTTGATCATCAAGTTATGGAAATGGACGGCAAATTAAAAATAATTTGGGATTCCATTGATGAAATATTTACGGCACAGTTGCTAGATAGGATGTTTGAGTCTTATGGAAACTTATTGGATACTATAATAAATAATACCAATGCGTTTTCCACTAAAATTAATTATAAGGAAAATAAAGATACTGAAAATAATGTATGTATTAGAGAAGACTTATCAGTTTATCAAAATAATGAACCTGATGAAGATATTCATAAATCAAACAAGAAAACAGAAGATAAATTGAACACTGAGCTACTTTATTCTATATCAGAAATTTGGAAAGAAATTTTAAAAATTGAAGAAATAAAAAAAGAAGATAACTTCTTTAAACTAGGAGGGAATTCTTTAAATATGATACAACTATCTAATACATTAATGGAACGATATGGTTTTCATTTAGAATTAGGGGAATTTATGGAAACTCCATATATTGAAAATTTGGTAATAAAGTTGATGGATTTTTTGAAATGATGTATTTGGAGAGAGGAACATTATGATGAAAGCGATAGTTTGTGGAACAACTTTTGGTCAATCCTATATAAATGCGATAAAAAAAATAAATAATATTGAATTGGTAGGTATATTAGCTTTTGGAAGTAGTCGTTCTAAGAGGTGTGCAGAAGAACATAATGTTCCACTATATGTTGATGTAGATTCTATTCCAGGAAATATAGATATTGCATTTGTTATAATTAAATCTTCTGTATTGGGAGGTAAGGGAACTGAATTGTCAGAGAGTCTCTTAAAAAAAGGAATTCATGTGATACAGGAACATCCAATTCATTATAGGGAGATAGAGAACTGCTTAAAGTTGGCTCATGAATTCAACTCATGTTATATAGTAGGGAATTTATATAATTCATTGGAAACTATTGAAAAATTTATTGAAGCTGCAAAATATTTAAATAAAGAAGATGTTCTTGAACATGTAGATATCATGACATCTTCGCAACTTCTTTATTCTTTGATAGGTATTCTGAACGAAGCATTACCTCTTCTTAGAAGTTTTAATATAATTCCAACGTTAACAGAGAAAAGATACCCTTTTAATCGTGTTGTTTTGTCAAATGGGCAATTGGATGTAAACTTACAAATTCATAATGAGGTTTCTGATGTGGATGGGAATAACCATATGCATCTTCTTCATAAAATTACTTTTTTTTATAAAAGTGGAAGATTAGATCTTGAAGATACCTTTGGATCTGTAATATGGAGGGATAGAATGAATATATCTGATAATATTGTGTTAGATTCAAAACAAATTGATGTTAATTATTTAAATAAGCCAATAAAATTTAGCTTGGCAAATTACAGTAACTTGACATATGAAACTATACTTTATGATGTTTTTCCGAATGCCATAAGGAAAGAAATTGAAAAATTTATTGAAAATGTTAAACAAAGAAAAAATAATATTACAAGAACGCAAAAGGAAATAATAGTTTCGAAAAAATGGGGAGAAATAATGAAAGAAATAGGGTTTCCTAAAAATGTTAAATTTGGTGAAGAACATCTTAACCATTTACAAGCTTTAAAAAATTTAGGGATGAAAAAATGAAACTAAAAAATGATAGTACAGACTTAGAATTATTTGATTATGTAAATGAGCTGAGAAAACAGGGAATGTTTTTGTTTGTGGAAGATAAAAAATTAAAATATAGAATCAAAAAAGAATTATACAATGAAGAGGTAATCAACGAAATTAAAGTTAACAAAGAGGATTTACTCAGATATTTATCAAAAGCACAAGAAAACACTTTGGAATTGAGTTCACTTCAGTTGGCATATATGGCTGGACAAGTAGATGGGGAATTTTTAAATAAAGTTAATGCTCATTATTATATTGAATTTGAAAAGCAAAATTTAAATATTGCTAATCTTGAAAAAAACATTAATTTGATGATTAGAAAAAATGATATTTTAAGATTGATTTTATTATCGGATGGTAGATGGATTATACTGGAAAAAGTTCCTGAATATAAAGTTTTTAAATATCAATATAATTCTAAAGAGGATAGGTATAAAATGCGAAAGATTTTATCGCATATGAAGTATAATATCGAAACATGGCCTATGTTTAAATTCGTAGTTGGAAAGAAAATTAATGGCGGGAATAAAAATGATGTACTCCACATAAGTTTTGATTGTTCTATATTAGATGCGTGGAGTGCAGGTAATATGATATATAAGCTTTTTGCGTTATACGAAGGAGAAAAAATAAGTTTTTCCGATGTATCTTATAAAGATTATGTAATGAATTTAAGAATATATAAGGAACTTGCATTTAATAAGAGACTTTTAGATGAGGCTGAAAAATATTGGAATAAAATGATAAAAACACTACCAAAAGCACCGAATTTAAGAACAAAAATGCCGATTAATGACTTAGAAGAATACAATTTTAAAAGAAAAGAATATCGTTTTAGTAAAGAACAAACTGACAATTTAATACATTATTCAAAACTAAGAGGTGTAACGTTGTCTGCTATTTTAATCACTATTTATATGAAAGTATTGTCTGACTTAATTGAGACTGACGAATTAACAATAACAACAACATTATTTGGGAAATTACCAGTAGTTAAAAATGCAGATGAATTGTTGGGAGAATTTACAAATATAGGATTAATTAGCTATAAAGATGAATATAAATCTATATTAGAGTCCATCAAAAAAACCCAAAAACAAATATTTAAGTTATTAGAATATAGATGTTTTGATGGGATTAATGTTATAAATAAAGCTAGGCAAGAGAATGGAATAAATAAATTGTTTCCAATAGTAGTTACTTGCATGATTGGAGAGAGTTATAGCAATTGTAAAAATGGATTTCATGAAATATGTTCATTAAGTCAAACACCTCAAGTTTATCTAGATCATCATATAAGAATGATTGATGATAGTATTGTGATTACTTTTGATTATATAGATGAGTTATTATATGAAGAGGATATTATTTGGATGGTAGGTAAGTATATTGATGTTTCAAATGAAATATGCTCTAATTTTTGATAAATCAACTATGGAGGGAATAATATGAAAAGAAAAAAGTTTAATATTGAGTATCAAAAAAGAATTTATAGTGGTAAATATAAAACAATAATCTCACAAGAAAATGTTAAAACGCTCCTGGTTGAACCAGAATTAGAGGAAGATAAATCGGAATTTAAGATAAATTATATTGATAATATTAATACAGACAATGAAGTAAAAAAGAGAAAGTATTTTGTCCAAAAATTTTTATTAGATTTATTAACTGAAATTAATGTTAAAAAAATAAAAATAGACAACAAGAATGAAAATATAATTAAATACTGGTTGAAATATGTGAAAGATTTTAAAGCAGATGAGATGAATGAAGTAAAAATCGCAGAGGATTCTTTATATAGAAAACTACAACTAAAAAAGAATTTATTTGTAGATATACTTGAGAATAATAATAAAAAAGAGCTTTTGCTTTTAGATAATGAAATATCCCCAGCAAAACTAGGCATTAGAAGTGAGTTTACTGAGAGCTTATTAGATAAATTAATTAAAAACATCAATAATGAAAGTAAAGATATTAAAAGGTTAACAATAGGCATTGTTAATGATGTAGATTGCATAATAAAAGATAACTTAGTCAGCAGAATTAAAGATTTAAACAATGTAGTTTTATTAAATGATTGCAATGATAAGAAATTTTTGAAAGATAATTACTTAAGTAGATTTGATCACATTATTTCTGTTAATTTTTTACATCAAATTGAAGACGTTGAATCTTTTTTCAAAACCTCAAAACTAATGTTAAAAAGAAACGGAAAAATTCATGTAATTGATTTTGGTAAAATGGATCCAATATCTGTACTTACAGCCATATTTTTTCAAGAAAAAAATCTTGATGTAGAAACTGAAAAACGTACGCAGTTTTTTTATAAAGTTGATTACATTAAGAAAATAGCCAAAAAATATTTTTTTAAAAATACTATGTTTTTGATAGAAAATAATATTGCTTATTATCTCGAATCAGAAAACTATACAGATCATATTGAGTTGATAAATAACTTAGAAAATGAAATTGGGTTAGATTTCGATAAGAAGATTGTTTTGCTGTCATTGGACTCTTTTAATGTGGATGTCTCTGATAAAACAACAATAAAAGAACAATTAAAAAATTATAATGAAAATTTAGAAGAAATCTTAAAAATAATATGGATGCAAAATTTGGATATAGATGATGTAGATAGAAATTCTAATTATTTTAAGCTTGGAGGAAATAGCTTATCTGCAACAAAGCTTCTAGTTGAGATAGAAAGAAGATTAAAATGCAAACTCACATTAAATGAAATTTTTTCAAATCCTGAATTTGAAAAAATGTTAAATTTGATAAATTCAAAACAGTTAGGTATGGAGGTAGTAGAAGGTGAAATATGATAGGAATAATTGGAGCTACTGGAGATATTGGTTCAGAATGTACTAAAATTTTGAATGATTATGGAATCAAAGATATAAAGTTGGGATATAGAAGAAAAGAAAAAGTTTATAAGAGTAAGAATACTTTTGCATTTATAGATTTGGATGATATAAATACTTGTGTTGAGTTTGTTGATGGATGTGACTGTATTATAAACTGTTCAGGGTATTCAGATTCATCAATATTTAATTTAATAGATACAGTTAATAAAAACAAATGTATTCTCATTGACTTAAGTTATTATAATTTCTATGAGAAATCTGTTTTTGAAGGAGGAACAATATATCATGGAGTTGGTTCATCGCCAGGATTAATAGAAGCATTGCCAGTTATTATTTCTAGAGTTTTTGATAAAACCCTTAGTTTTCAAATGTATTACGCCTCTAATGGGGAATTTACTTATAATGCAGCCAAAGAATACTTGAGATATTTAAGTGAAGATGGTTTTTATGCAAGATCAATCTTAAATTCAGGAAAGATAGAACCCTATTTGGCAGGAAATAAAACAATAACATTGCCAATAAGCAGCGAAAGATGGGTGCCATTTCCGTATATTGATAAAAGAACTCTTAAAGTTTGTAGGCAAATAGGTGTGGAAAATGCCATATTCTATATGTGCATAAAGAACGGATATGTTTGCAATTTTTTAAAGAATATTCGTTCTGATAACATTGAAAATATAAATGTAATGGCACAAAAATTAGTGGATTTATCCAATTTGGATAATATTGAAAAAAAAGAATTTGGCGGATTTATCTTAGAGGCAACAGGAATAAAAAATAAAAATACTATAGATGCTAATATGATTTTAAAAAGCATTTCACCAACTAGATTAACGGCTCTAACAGTAGCAGCTGTTTCTATTTTAGCTCTAGAACATGGTAATAAAACTGAAATCAAAGATATGAGAGAGTTTCCTTTATTAAATAGTTTACTTGATAAGATGATGGAAATGGATACAACATTTTATTACAAATTGATGAAAGGAACAAATTTGAAATTGAATAATATCTTTGAAGGAGAAATATAAAATGAAAAAAAGATTGAAAGCCATAGTTTGTGGCACGAATTTTGGAGAATTTTATTTAAAAGCATTAAAGAGTGCCGAATCAGATTTTCAAATTGCAGGTATTATCGGAAGAGGAAGTGAAAGGTCAAAGACACTTTCAAAGAAATATAATGTACCACTGTATTTTAATGTTGAAGAATTGCCATCAGATATAGATTTAGCTTGCGTTATTGTTAGAAGTGAGGGAACAGGTGGGGATGGAACAGAATTGTGCATAGATTTACTAAATAAAGGAATAAACGTAATTCAAGAGCAACCTGTTTATCAAGAACATTTATATAAATGTTATAAGCTAGCAAGAGAGAAAAACCTTATTTACTTGACTGCAAATCTATATTCAAATTTATCAAATATGCAGAGCTTTGCAGTGTATGCAAAAAAATTAAATATATATTCTAAGTTAGAATATATAAGCGTTTCTTTTTCTACACAATTATCATATGTAGCTTTGGATTTATTAGCTATTTCTGGAATTTTAGGTGATTTGGAGTTGGATAATAATATAATAAAGGGATTAGGCCCATTTGATATATTATATGGAAATATAGGGAAATTACCTATTTTAATAGAATTCAATAATCAATTAAATCCCAAAACACCTGATTACAATATGCAATTAATGTATAGTTTTAAACTTTATTATGAAGATGGAGTATTATCGCTAAATGATGCGTATGGAGATGTTGCTTGGCGTCCAAGAACATATTTAAAAGGAGCTAAAGACGATTTAAATATAGGTAAAGAGTCAATCTACAAGGTTTTGAATTCTTTAAAAGAAACGAGTACTTCAAAATTTTTCCAAACATACTGGATTGATTCAATAACAGCAGAATTGATTAAAATGAAGAAATATATGAATTCAGGCAAACTTGATATTCGTCGAGTAAACAGGGAACTATCAACATCTAAAAAATGGGAAATTTTGCAGAAAAAAGCGGGATATGCAAAGTTTATGGAGACTAGTAAAGAGAAGCTGCTTTTGCTGAGTGATATAAAAATTTTTGATGAATAATTTAATAAGGAGGTAAATAATGGAGAACGGTTATAAAGAAATAATTGAAAAATATTCTAAGCAAGGTATTGAGTTGTATGTTGATGGTGAAAAGTTAAAATATAAATCCATAAATGGTCAGTTAGATGAAGATATTTTAATGGAATTAAAATTAAATAAAGATGGACTTAAAGAATACATTAAAAAACTTGAGAATAAATATGATGTTAAAGATGATTATGCACCATTTCCATTATCTCCAGTTCAGAAATCATATCTTTATGGAAGAGATGACTTACATTCATATGGAAATGTATCTTGTCACATTTATCAAGAATTTTTATATGATAATTTAGACGTTTCAAAAGTACAAGATACATGGAATTACTTGATAAATAAACATGAAATGCTGAGGGCAGTTATATTTAAAGAAGGTTATCAAAAAATACTACAAAAAGTTCCAGAATATGAGGTTGTTACAGGAGATAGGATATCTATTAGAGAACAGTTAGAGGATAAAGTTTATCAATTAGAAAAATGGCCAATGTTTGATATTGGAGTATCAAATTATGGAGAAAAATCAATTTTACACTTTTCGATGGATTTTATGATATGTGATTGGTCAAGTATATGGCAACTTCTATTAGAGTTTGAGATGAAGTATTTTAAAGGAATAGAGAATGATAGACAATCTAAGATATCATTTAGGAATTATATAATAAGTGAAGAAAAGACAAAAGAAAACTCGGAATACAAGAAGGCGAAAGCATATTGGAGTCAAAAGACTAGAAAATTAAAGACATCTCCAGTAATACCTTTAAAAACGCTAAAAGAAACGGATGTTTGTAAGTTTAAAAGATTGTCTTTAACATTAGATAAGGATATGTGGGATAAATTTAAAATTTTAGCTCAAAACCATGCTTTAACACCGACAGCGTCAGTATTGACTGTATATAGTGAAGTACTAAAAAAATGGAGTACAGAAAAAGAATTTCTTATAAATTTAACTTTATTTAACAAGAAAAATTTAGGGGAAAATATAGAATATTTAGTAGGAGATTTTACAAATACATCGGTAATTTCGATAAAAAACATAAAAGAATCTTTTTCAGAGTTAGCAAGAGAAGTTAATAAAGAATTATTCAGCTCAATAGATAATAGTGCATATCCTGGAGTTAATATATTAAGAGATATTGCTAAACTGCATAACTCCAAAGAATTTTTAGCACCGTATGTATTTACAAGTGCAATAGGGTTAATTAAAAAGAGGTTGATAGGAAGATATGTGTATGGAATATCTCAAACACCGCAAGTATTTATTGATTGTCAAGCTATGGATACTGAATTAGGTTTACAGATTAATTGGGATGTTCGTGAAGGAATATTTGAAGATGATATGTTGGAGGATATGTTTAGTGAGTTTAAGAAGATTTTAATAAATTTATCGAACAATAAAGAATTTTGGGAGAAACGTCTTGAAATTGATCTACCTAAGTGGCAACGTGAAATTAGAGAAAAAGTTAATGCTACAAATAAAAAAATTAATAATAAGACATTATTAGAAGATTTTATAGAAAAAGTAAAATCTTATCCAGATAAGGCGGCTGTTATAGACTCTAGAGGTTCAATTTCTTATAAAGAATTATATAATAAGTCTGTATCTATAGCTTTAGCATTGAAAGAAAAAAATGTAAAAAAAGGTGAGCATATAATTGTAAAACTACCACATAATAAAAGTCAAGTTTATACTATTCTTGGAATACTTATGGTAGGAGCTATATATGTTCCGGTAGATTTTAATATAGAAGAAAAAAGATTAGAGAATATTTTAAAACAATGTAATTGTAAAGTTATTTTGACAAATGTCAGTTGTTATGATAGTAGACAAAGAAATTTTGTGAACATTGATGATGTAAATTATAGGTTAGATTTGATAAATATGTTTAATATAGAACATATCGATTCGACTGATGCAGCTTATATCATGTTTACGTCAGAGACTACTGAAAATCCAAAAGGTGCTGTAATAAATCATGGCGCAGTATTTAATACTATATATGATATAAATCAAAAATTTGAAATATCTGAGAGAGATTGCATATTAAGGATATCAAAATTAGATTTTGACTTATCTGTTTATGATATTTTTGGAATGCTATCAGTTGGAGGAACTATTGTATATCCTGATGAAAGTGAGTATTTAAATCCTGCTCATTGGGATAAATTGATTGAAGAAAATTCTGTGTCTATATTAAATATGGTACCAGAATTAATGAAACCATATTTAAATTATTTAGAAAATTTATCAAAAAAACAAAATTTTATTAAACTAATATTGCTATCAAGAGATTGGATTCCTTTAAATATGCCTAATGCGGTGCAAAAAACTTTTGTAGAATCTAAAATAATAGTATTGGGAGGTGCTACAGAAGCCTCTATATGGTCTAACTATCATGAATATAAAGGTATTAAAAAGGGATGGAAAAGCATTCCGTATGGGAAACCGCTCACTAATCAACAAATTTATGTATTAGATAAAAATTTTGAAGATTGTCCAGTTTATTGCGAAGGTAATTTATATATAGCTGGTAGAGGCTTGGCGGAAGGGTATTTAGGAGATAAAAAATTAACAGAAGAAAAGTTCTTTATTCATCCTCTAAAGCAGATCAGACTTTATTCTACTGGAGATTTGGGTCGCTATTTATCAAGTGGAGAAATAGAATTTTTAGGTACGGAAGATACTCAGGTAAAAATAAGAGGCAATAGAATAGACCTTGAGGAGATAAAAAATGCTTTAATTAAGCAAAAAGTAATTTCAAATGCTATTGTAATGGTAAATGAAAATAAAAAAGAATTTCCTATTGAATCAGTAGTAACAATTGCTAGAGAAGACAGAGATGATAAATTAGATTCGCATTATGAAACTTTATTTAATAATAATGAGGGTATAGATATTAAAAATAAGGAATACTTATTTAGTAACAAATATAGGGAATTATGCGATATAAGAGATAAAATATGTTTAAATGCTATACTAAATGCAATGATAGATACAGACATATTAAAAAAAGAACCAAATTCTGACTTATATAAAAGAAAAAGGAAATTAAATGATAATAAATATAATTGGATAATTGACAGATGGTTATATCAATTGATAGAAAAAAATATAATATATGCTGAAAATGGAGATTATAAAATTCAGTCTATTTTGACATATGATGATATTGCTAATTTATGGACAAAAGTTTTTTTAAAATGGGATGTTAAAAATGATAATAGTTTGAAGTACTTAAAGTATGTCAAAGACAGCACGGATAATTTAGTAGAAATTTTAAATGGGAAGATTGATCCAGTAAATATATTATATCCTGAGGGTTCTGATATTTACACTGATGCAATGTATAATACAAGTATAAATTCTATTGTTATTAATAATTTTTACTGTAATTTTATTAATGAGTATATTAAAAATAATAATCATAGGAAAATAAGAATTTTAGAAATAGGTGCCGGAACTGGGGCAACATCTGAAAAAATAATAGATTTATTAAATGGTGTAGATTATGAATATCATTTTACAGATGGAAAGAAATATTTTTTATCTAAAGCTAAAAAGAAGTTTGAAGATAATAAAAATGTTAAGATCTATCAATTGGACATTAATGAAGATCCTATAAAAATTGGAATAGAATACAATTATTTTGATATAATAATTGGCGCTTATGTTTTAGAAAATGCTAAAGATGTTGTAAGTAGTTTAAATTATATAAGAAATATATGTGCGCCTAAGGGATACTTACTATTTTCTGAGCCTATACGTAATGAACCGTGGATAATTGCATCTCAAGTATTTATGATGGAAAAACCATTAGATTCATTAAGGAAAAACAAATTTTTCTTATCAATAGAAGAATGGAAAAATATATTATATGAAAACAATGAAAAAATCTTTACTTTACCAAGAGAAGAATCTGTTATAGAGAAATTAGGAATGGTTTTGTTTATAAAACAGTTTAAAAGTGATTATTCTTTTATCAATAGAGAGAAAATATATAATAATCTTAAGATATGTTTACCTATTGATTTGATGCCTGACAAAATAACTTTTTTAGAAAAATTCAAATTGACTTCAAATGGTATAGTTGACATAAAGAAAAATTTTTCATATGAAACGGATTATTTGAGATGTGCAGAAAATGAATCTATTAATTTTGATTCAAAAAAAACATCTATACCAAAAGAAGTATTGAATATTTGTGCTAAATTTTTAGATGAAGAAGAATTAAATTTAAATAAGAATTTATATGAATGTGGAGCTGATTCATTGATTTTAGCTCAAATAGCAGCTGAAATTATAAAAAGCATTGAATCAAGTAGCACATTTGAATCTATACTTAGAGAATTAATAGATGAACCAACTTTTTATAGGATTTCTGAGTTATTGAAAGGCGGAAACGGTACAGAGCATAATATTTCTAATGATGAATTTATATACTCAAAAAAATATAGTGCAGCCATCGAGGATAAAAGATTAAGAGTTATATTACATGGAGCTTTTGGAAATCTTGAAAATTTAAAAAATTTAGCAATGGAATTATGTTCTCAAAATAAAGGAGATATATTATTGATGGGTGTATCAGATATAGGTAAGTATCTAGATATAAATTCAGATGAATTAGTTGAAAAATTGGCAAATGAGTATTATAAAGAAATACAAAAATTTTCTCCAACAAATGTTCAAATAATAGGATATAGCTTTAGCGGGGTAGTTGCAATAGAAGTTTCTAGGAGATTATTAGAAGCAGGAATTTTAGTAGATAATTTAGCAGTTATAGAAGGTGGAAGCTTGTTAAATTATAATTATGATGAATTATTATTGGAATTTAATTTCTTACAAGCATTTAATATTGAAATTTCAGATATAGGATTTAAAGAAACAAATATATTAGATATAGCATTTTCTAATATGGATAATAATTATGAGAATGCAATGACGGTTAATAATATATTGAGTAAAATGCGATTCGAAGAAGATATACTTTATGTAAAAAAATTAAATTCTTTATCTCAACAAAAAAGATTTGAATTATATTATAATTTAGTAAAAAATAAGGGAAATTCAATTACAAAAAAATCTTTTTTAGATATGTATAAAATTTTCATAAAGTCATTTAATGCTCAAAAATTTATGCCTGAAATATATTTTGGGGATATAGATTACTATATAGCAAAAGATAATGTTGGGGCATATAAGCACTTTAATATCCTAGCTGAAAATTGGAAGAATATAATTATTGGCGATATTAGAAAATTTTATATACCAGGCAATCATTATAGTTCAGTACAAGGAAAGTCAAACTCAAAAGTTTTAGCAAATATGTTAAATGAAAATATGTCGAGCGAAATATAGAGAATAAAGTATATATTATAATAAATATTTAAAAAAGAAAGTATATCGTTTTGTGGGGGGTGAAAAAATGATAGAAACAATTATTTGTGGAAAAGTATCAGGAAATTTTATTGTAGAATCTTTATTTAAATTAAAAGATATAATTGAAATATCAGGAATTTTTGAAGTTAATTCTAAGACAACAATTAGAGATGCATATTTTAATAATTTGCCACTTTTTACAAATATAAAAAATATCCCTAATAATACTAAACTTGCATATGTTCCATTTAATTCTGAAATTAATAGAGATGTAGATATTGTTCGCTATCTATTAAATAGAGGAATAAACGTAATTGAAGAAATTCCTAAAAGTAAAAAAGATACAATAAAATATTTAAAGGAAATAAAAAGTAAAAACTGTTACTATCTTATTAGAAATTTATATGAAGAAACAGAAATTTCAAAAATGTTTATAAGAAAAGCGAAACAAATAATGCAAGAACAAAAAATAATATATATTGATTCGTTTATATCTAAAGATATGTTATTTTCTATTTTTAAAATTATTAAGTCAAGCCTTAATGAGAATTTTTGTTTTGATATAAAAACATTTAGTCATGATGAATTTATTACTATTAGTGGGAAAATATCGGAAATAACATTTTGCTTTAAAGTATATGATCCTATAAATATTAATAACAGATGCAAATACTATGAAAATAAATTGGAGTTTGTATTTGAAGATGGTAGTTTGATTTTAGAAATTTTTAAAAATATAATTATCTGGAAAAATAGAAGAAATTTATTTTTTGATAAAGATAACATAAATATAAATTTATACAATGCAGAACAACTACTAAATTTAAAAACATCTTTTACAGTCGAAAATAAAACAGATTTAAATGATGAATTATTACTTTTGGTAAAAAAACAGATCACTTTTTTAAATAATATGAAGAATGATGGAAGAAAATATTTGCCAAAGGTACACGAGATTATTAAAGATGTTCAATTATTTGATGAATTTGAATATTTAGTAAGAAAGTTTGATTTAAAAGATGACCTTACAATAAAACAAAACTCATGTTTATCCTCAAATTTAGAAAAAAATGAGTGGTTGTATGAAACACCTAATTTAATGAATATTCATTCTATACAAGATGTTGAAAGAAGATACTCATTTATAGATCATGTTCATGTAAATAAATTTTTAGAATCGATAAATATGTATATATATTTGTCCATGATATTGTTTTTTCAAAATAATGGTGTTTTTATTGATTGTAATCGCAAATATAATATAAATGAGATTATTGAAAAAAACTTTAATAGTAGAAATAAAAATATTATATTAAGATGGTTAAATATATTATTCGAAAATGAATTTATACATCTAGAAAATAATAATTGTTATTTGCGTAAAGTCGTGAATAAAAATAATATTGATAGATATTATGAAGATGCAAAGAACTTATGGGATTGGAAATTAGGAGATCCGTTGTCTATAGATTATATAAATCAAAATATAAAATATTTACAAGAATTATTTGATGGAAAGAAAAAATGTAATTCTATATTATTTCCTGAGGGAGACCTGAAATATGCAAAGGCATTATATAAGAACAACATGGTATATAGATATATTAATGACTTAGTAGCAATAACTATATCTGATTATGTAAAAAAATATTCTAGTGGAATTAATAAGATAAAAATTTTAGAAATAGGAGCTGGAATAGGAGCTACTACAGATAGTGTATTAAAAAGATTAATAGATGAAAATTTGATTGATGAAGTATTATATAAATATACAGATATATCGAATTTTTTTATCCAGTGTGCAAAAAGCAAATATGAAAATGTAGTTAGTAACATTGAATATGAAAAGATTGATATAGATAAAGATTTGGAAAAGTTAGGAAAGGAAACTTTTGATATAGTGATAGCTGTAGGTGTATTAAATAATTCTGGAAAATTAAATACAGTATTGAGAGAGATATATAATACTGTAAAAAAAGATAGTCTTATATTAATTGCAGAACCAGTTAAGGAACCTCCTGAAATGCTTGTTTCACAAGTTTTTATGATGACAAAACCAACAGATATTAGGCTAGAGAAAAATAGAACATTTTTAAATAGATTAGAATGGCTTGATTTATTAAAGGATACATTTGATAAAAAACAAATTCTTACTTATCCTAAAAATACACACGCCTTGTATGAATTTGAGCAACAATTATTTGTTGTTAAAATATAAAAAAAGGAGATAAATAAGTAGTCATGAAAGAAACAATTATTTTAGTATGTGGAGCTTTTCATTATGAATGGTGCTGGAATGAACATTTTATACCATACTTTAAGGAAAAAGGATACAATTTACATGTGCATGCATTATCAAAAGAAGCTAAAAATTTAAAAGATTCTATGAAAGTATTAAGGGAAAATATTAAAAAAATTGATACAGAGTTTATTTTTATAACACATTCTATGGGTAATTTGTTTATAAATGAATTTTTAAAAACTTATAAAGATTGTGTGCCGAAATCAATGGTTTTTTTAATGCCATTTCCAATTGAAAACAGGATTAAAAATTTATTCTTTACTAATAAGAATTATATTAAGTTGACAAGGGAAGAATTCTTTTTTTCTGGAAGAGTTAATAACGCTAAAAAGTATATTGATAAAATGAATAAGGAACCTCTAAGCATAAGAATGTTGCCTGTTATTTATTCCTCAATTAAAAAAATAGAATTTAATGTTCCAATATTAACCATATATTCTAAAAATGACAATTGTTTACTCGGAGAATCAGTAATAGAGTCAGCTAAGTTGTATAAATCAAAAATTGTTGTTTTAGACGATGTGTGTCATGATTGTATGCTTGATCCAGAATGGAAACTAGTAGCGGACCTAACAAGAGAATTTATAGATAATTAAATAATATGTTATCATAAAAAAATGTAATTGATAGTGATTGTTGACTTCATTAGCTTCTTTATGCTAAAATATAGTAAACGGTGTTATCTTAATTTGGGAGGTGAAACTTACTGAGAGACAAAGATGTTACAATAGAGAAAATATTAAAAAGTGCAAAAAGCGAGTTTACAGAGCATGGATTCGAAGAGGCTTCTATTCGCACTATTGCTAAAAATGCAGGAATTACGCCTGGTGCAATATATAAGCATTTTAAATCTAAAGAAGATATTTTTAAAGTACTTGTAAGTCCTATACTTAATCACTTATACAGAAGAAGTAAAGAATTGACAAATCAAGCGATTGAAGAAATTAAAGTAAATGGTTTACAAGCTTTT
>QWCP01000244.1_pt1 | contig 24154 bp, 21 predicted proteins | sample 1972561 | NCBI WGS metagenome assembly QWCP01 (sample SAMN09866705, study PRJNA288562) | Human vaginal metagenome isolate pre4_vaginal, whole genome shotgun... | isolation source: vagina | host: Homo sapiens | place: USA: California
CATTGCCAAAGTCAAAAGAGCTGAAACTACAGCATTTCTCAGTTTCATCTTCTTCTCTTCTCTCTCACGAAAAAACGAGCTTGCCCCCCCCCCGCAGAAAAACGCAAGCAATTATCTTTTCTCAGTCTTATATGCTTATATGTAATTCTAGTAACAACAGAAGGACAAAACACGGCTAACAAGCCATATCTTGCGCAGTTTAATAAATTCTCGATAATGTAATCTGGCTCACACTAAATTTCCTTAAAATCAATCGAACATAATGTAATCATCGACTACACTTGAACGCGGGAAAGAATGGCAAAGAACCACAAATAGCGTGGCTCGCAAGTGCGGTAAGCCGCGCGCATAACATTTAAACACAGGCTTAGCAAAGGAGCTGTTATGACTACTGTTGCCGTTATTGGCTGTACACACGCTGGAACTTTCGCAACCACCTCGATTCTCAAAGCGCATCCGGATTGGACGGTTCACGTTTTCGAGCGCAACAACTCGCTCTCCTTCCTCTCCTGCGGCATCGCTTTGTGGGTGGGCAACAATGTGAGCAATCCGCAGCGCATGTTCTATTCCTCACCTGAGGCTTTGGTAGAGGCAGGCGCAACCATGCACATGCGTCATGATGTTCTCGACGTGGACGTTGCTGACAAGACCTTGCACGCACGCGACTTGGAGAGCGGCGAGGTGAGCGAGTACAGCTTCGACAAGCTCGTGGTTACCACAGGTTCTGCTCCGGTTTTGCCTCCAATTGAGGGCTTGGCTCAGGCTCGCGAGGACGGTTCCGTACTGCTGTGCAAGAACTGGGATCATGCGCTCGAAATTAAGGAGCGCGCGAAGAGCGCGAAGTCCGCTGTGGTTATTGGCGCCGGCTATATTGGCGCGGAGCTGGCCGAGCAGTTTAGCCAGAACAATATTAAGGTAACGCTGATTGACGCGCTCGACCACGTTCTCGAGAACAACTTCGATGCGGCTGTTTATGAGCCAACTGAGAAAGCGTTTGAAGAGCATGGCGTAACGCTCGCTTTGGGCCAGAAGGTTGTCGCTTTCCGCCCTGCAGAAGATGGCGTAACGGTTGTTACTGAGAAGGGCGAATACACTGCTGATTTCGCGGTTATGGGCGCAGGATTCCGTCCGCACAACGATTTGATTGAAGGCCAGTTGAAAACTTTGCCAAACGGCGCGATTATTGTGGACGAATATATGCGCGCAAGCTTGCCAGATGGCACTGTGACCAACGATGTGCTTGCTGCCGGCGATAGCGCTACTGTTTTCTATAACCCAACGCAGGCGCCTGACTATATTCCACTGGCTACCAACGCTGTGCGTCAAGGTTTGCTCGTCGGCGAAAACATTGTGGAGCCAACGCACGCATATTTGGGCACTCAGGCAACAAGCGCTGTGCAGCTCTACGATTTATCTATGTGCGCAACTGGTTTAACTTATGCTTCGGCCGTGCGTCGCGGCTACGATGCCGGCACTGTAACGGTAACTGAGGATTACCGCCCTGACTTTATGCTCAGCACCACACCAGTTACATCGACTTTGGTGTGGGATAAGGCAACAGGTCGAATTTTGGGCGCTCAGTTTATTTCCAAGCACGACATTTCCTTAGCTGCTAACGTCGTTTCTGTAGCTATTCAGGCAAAGTTCGGTATTGCCGATCTTGCTGGTGCCGACTTCTTGTTCCAGCCAAACTTTAGCCAGCCAATCAACTTCGTTGGCTCGGTTGCTTTGGCTGCTGTAGCACAGTAAATCATTTATCTCATCAAAGCCCGTGTAATTAAGTTTGCACGGGCTTTTTAACATGCACGCACCCCAACAACTTAACCGGTTTTGCTACCATATACAGAGAATAGAACTCATCCAACGAAGGATTCACTCACCATGCTCGAGGCTACACAGACGTACACCCCTCACCCAGACCGTTACAACAATATGACATACAACCGCAGTGGCAATAGCGGACTTAAACTTCCAGCAGTGTCGTTGGGCATGTGGCACAATTTCGGCGATATTAATACTTTCGATGATATGAAGCAGCTGTGTTTCGCCGCTTTCGACAACGGCGTTACTCACTTCGATTTAGCTAATAATTACGGCCCAGAACCGGGCAGCGCGGAGAAGAACGCAGGTCGTATCTTGCATGAGTATTTCTCTCATCATCGTGACGAACTCATTATTAGTACCAAAGCTGGCTACGAAATGTGGGCGGGACCATATGGTGATTGGGGTAGCCGCAAATACTTACTCTCCAGCCTTGATCAGAGCCTCCAACGCTTGAATCTTGATTATGTAGATATTTTCTATCATCATCGTCCAGACCCTGAAACACCTCTCGATGAAACTATGGGAGCGCTGGCTCAAGCGGTTACGAGCGGTAAAGCGCTGTACGTGGGCTTATCAAACTACGATGGCGAACGTTTAGATCAAGCGAATAAAATCCTTACCGAGTTGCGCGTGCCTTTCGTCATCAATCAAAATAGCTATAACATTTTTAACCGCACAGTAGAAAATAACGGTTTGAAAGAAACAAGCAAGCGCTTGGGTCGCGGTTTAATTACTTTTTCTCCTCTTGCTCAAGGTTTGCTGAGTAACCGCTATCTCAACGGGATCCCTGCAGATTCACGTGTAGCGCATGACGGTCGTTTTCTTAACGCACAACAAGTTCAAGCTATGCACGAGAAAATCGTCAAGCTCAATGCGCTGGCTGAGCAGCGCGGTCAATCGCTGGCTGAGATGGCGCTAGCTTGGCTGCTGCACGACGATGCCGTAACGAGCGTACTTATTGGCGCTTCACGTCCTCAGCAGATTCTCGACAATATTGCAGCACTGAAAAGTACAAAGTTTAGCGCTGACGAACTGCGAGCAATCGACCAGATTTCGCTGTAATTTCGCTTTCAGCAAAACGCTGCAATTCCTTTATCTCACGTTATGTTACAGTGTTCTTCCTTTGTTTACGCATACGTGCACGCCGCCGGTGCATACCTTGTTATCCCTGAAGTTTGAGATTAAGAGATAAGGGTAAGAATGTCCGCACGTGAATCAAACGCGCCTTCTTCAGCTCCTGCAGCTCCTCGTTCGCGAGGCTGGTTGACCAACGTTTCTCTTCTGATTGGCGGTCAGTTTATTTCGCTGTTCGGTTCGAGCCTGGTGCAGTATGCCATTTGGTGGGATTTAGCACTGCGCTCGAACTCGGGCATAACAATTATGTGGGCAACGATTTTCGGCATGCTTCCGCAGGCGCTCATCTCCATTTTTGGTGGCGCTTGGGCAGACCGTTTACCTCGACGTCTGCTTATTGTGTTGCCAGACGCTATGATTGCTTTGGTTACTTTGGCTTTGGCGATTGGTTATGACTGCTTGGGGCGGTTTTAAGCGTCGTATGGTTTCTGTTGGCGTAGGAACTATTGGCTTAGGCATTGCCAATATTTTTATGGGACTATCGGCAGACAGCTTGATGGCGAGCATGTGGGTATATGTTATTTCCTTCGTGCTCTTTGGTCTCGTGCTACCTCTGATTAACGCTCCAACCTACACGTATATGCAGGAACGTGTGGAGCCAAGTATGCAAGGTCGCGTTTTTGGACTGATTAACGCAGCCACTAGCTTCTCAATGCCGCTGAGCATGTTGATTGCTGGTCCGTTATCGGCATCTATGCCGATTGAATGGATGTTCATCTTCTCTGGAGTGCTCACCATTCTCGTGGGAGTATGGACTTTGTGGTCGAATGCGGCGGTGGAGGAGTAGACCGAATAGGCGGAATACACAGAATAGTTCGTGGGCGTTGTGGGTATCGTAAACTCACAACGCTCACGTCCACGAAACCACTAAAATCAAGCTCACCAAGTACGTGACGAGTGTCAGTAACACGAACTCACAATGTCCACGTCCATCCAGAGCGTAATAACCGAGCATAACTGAGCGTGGAGTGTGTTAGTTCGCTCTACTCACAATCGTCACGTCATCAACATGCTCGGATTAGGCCTCTTACAGCGCGTGAACCGTGTCAGTATGCCAAACTCACAACGCTCACGTCCGTCTGGAGCCCAAAATCGGACAAATACAAACGTGGCAATTGCTAGTACAACGAACTAACAACCGCCACGGTATCGAGCAGACAGAACACCCTACGCTTTCCTGCTCCTGCGCTCGTGCAGGAAGAAGAACTCGAACAGGAGAGCTACGGCAACGAAGGTAAACGGAACACCGGTCAAAGCAGCCATATGGTAGTCCTCGCCGGAATTTTCCAAAGCGATACCGCCCATAATCGACCCCAAAGAGTTGCCGCCGTTAAAAGCAATCTGCACCATCGCGCCCGCGAGCATTTCGCCGCCGCCCTCGCCGAGCTTAACCATCAGCAGCTGCTGTGGAGACGAAATAAAGAACATGCCAACCGCGCAAATAAAGGTGAGAATGGCCGAGGTTGGGCGCGAACCGGGGTCGAGGAAAATCGCAATCATCGCGAAGACGGCAATGAGCTGACCAAACCCAGCGACCAAACCTGGCACAAACTTATCGGTAATCTTGCCACCGGCCAAACCGCCGACGACCATGCCGAAGCCCGCCAAAGTCATAAGGAGCGGAACCGCGGTCTCGCTCCAACCGCCCACGTGCTGCAGCCATGGCGACACATAGCTCCACCAGCAGAAGATGCCGGAGTTGCCAAGGAAGACAGCCATCACCACAAACCATGGTTTAATGTGGCCGAGGAACTTAAACTGACCCATCAAGCCGGCGTCGCGAATGGCTGGGATATCGGGAACGAAGCTAACAACGAGAACCATGGTCATAATCGCCCACACGGCAAGGAACGCAAACGCCAAGCGCCACGAAAGCGCCGCGCCCAGCCATGTGCCGAACGGAACGCCCACCATATTGGCCACGGTCTGGCCCATAATCATCTGCGACACGGCCGTCGCCTCTCTACCCGGATCGGCCAGTGCTTTGGCCATAATCGTCGCCGTGCCAAAGAACGCGCCGTGCGGCAGACCCGAGATGAAGCGCGCAGTGAACAGAACGGCGAAGTTCGGCGCGATCGCCGCCAAACCGTTGCCCACCAAAGTGAGCACCATAAAAGCGATAATAAGGTTGCGCGGCTTAATCTTACGACCGAACACCAAAATGAGCGCGCCCACGCACACGCCAATCGCGTACGCCGACACGTAATGACCAGCCGTTGGAATGCTCACCGCCGTATCGGTAGCGGCGTGAGGGAGTACACCCATCATCACGAACTCGGCAGCGCCCAAAGCAAAAGCGCCCGATGCGAGCGCGAGGATACTCTTCTTCATCGTCCTCTGTTTCTACAGGATCTCCATGCGGTACTCGTGCGCCAACTCGTCCAGCACATCGCGCGGCGGCACACCATAGCAAGCTACCAGTTTATCCCAACGAGCGATATTCTCTGAGCCGAATTTTTCCACGCGAGCGCGCGCGGTCTGCTCGCTCACGAAACGCGGCGGCAGCGACTTCGTATGGAACTTGTCGGCAAGAGCCACGATTTCCTGCGCTGCGTTTGTTGGCATGTAATCGGCCGGCTCAATCGGGAGCTTCTGCTGAACGCAGTCCGCCTTCGTTATGCCCACTCCCGTATGATTGCGCGCGAAAGCCGCGATCTCCTCGCCGAAACCGTTCGCGAGTAGCAGCTCGTAACCGCGCGTTCCGTGCTGGATGTATATGTCGCGTTGGAAGAGCACTTGATTGTGAGCGAACGCGTTGTGAGCGAGCACGCTGTATGTGCCGATATCGTGAGCGAGAGCGCCCTCGATAAGCGTATGCTCGGTAAGCGCACCCTCGCCTGACTGCTCGGCGAGCACAACCGCTAAGCGCGCCACAATCTCACAGTGCGTGGCGATAAGGTCGAGCGCAGCCTGAGCGGTACGCTGATCGTCCGTATAAGCCGCCCCCTGCTCCTCGTGCAGCTGTCGCAGTGCACGCGCGGTTTCGCTCACGTTCCACAAACTGTTAAGCGTTTTGTCTTGCTCCGGAAAACTCATAACTGCCATGCTACTGTGTACCTATGGCGATTTCTGTGAGCACCCAAGATTATGTGAAAGCTATTTGGAAGCTGCACGAGTGGCATCATGGTAAGTTGGGCGAGGATAGCGTTATCTCGCCTACTGATTTAGCGCATGAAACAGGCATGCGAGCATCGACTGTTTCGGGAGCTTTGGCTCGTCTGAGCGATCAGGGTTTCGTGATGCACGCGCCTTATGGCGGCATCCAGCTCACAGACAAAGGTAAAGCTTTGGCTTTAACGATGTTGCGCCGTCACCGCATTATTGAAACGTATTTGGTGTGCGCGCTTGACTACACGTGGGACGAAGTTCATAACGAGGCTGATGCTTTGGAACATTCGGCCAGCACAATGATGATTAACCGTATGGAGGAAAAGCTCGGTTTCCCTGACCGCGATCCGCATGGAGATCCTATTCCTGACCGCGAAGGCAATTTACCTGTTTTCGATACGATTAACGTTAACCTCGTTCCTGTTGGCGCGCGGGCTGTGATTAGTCGAGTGAACGATGACAACAACGAGCTTCTGCAAACTTTGCAAACACATCATGCCATGATTGACAGCATTATTACTGTGCGCGCTTTAACTGCCGACACTATTACTCTGCAGGCAGATGGCTGTGAGGCGTTTGAAATTTCCACCACGGACGCTGATTATATTCGTGTGACGAGGGTTGGGTAGATGCTTGTTGGGCGGGAGATTGTTGGGCGAGAGAACTGCATAGCTGCATTGGGGTCTATACCTGTTTTGCGCGTTATTCCAGTGTTGACCAAGCACGAATTGATGCATCGAGTATGTGATTTATTTGATTCGCATGCTGTATCTTTCATAGCTGTGCTTAGCACTGCTCGTTACAGCTGTTTGCCCCCTCAAAGCGTTGCATATCTCACAGTTCATGCATCGCAAACTTTGAGCAATCTCTTCCCCTCCCTCGACTGCCATGAGTAAACTAAGGTTAGTTTAATAATGAGGAGAATTGCATGACGACATCGACAACACAGTCCGGCACCGAAAAATGGACAAACCCACTGCGCGATCCGCGCGACATGCGCCTGCCTCGCATCGCGGGTCCTTGCTCACTCGTTATTTTCGGCGTTACCGGCGATTTGAGTAAGAAGAAGCTGATTCCTGCCGTATACGATCTCGCAAATCGCGGTCTGCTTCCTGCTGGTTTTGGTTTAGTAGGTTTTGGTCGCCGCGAATGGAGTCACGAGGATTTCGCGGACTTTATTAAGCAAAACATTATTGACCATGCTCGCACTGAGTTTAATGAATCCACGTGGGAATATCTCAAGGGCGGCATTCGCTTCGTTCAGGGTACTTTTGACGATGCAGACTCCTTCAAGCGCCTATCCGACACGGTTTCCGAGCTGGACGATGTGCGCGGAACCCAAGGAAATCATGCGTTCTACATGTCTATTCCTCCTCGCGACTTCCCAACCGTTTCGCGTCAGCTTGCTGATTCTGGTTTAGCGAAGTCCTCTGAAGGTGCATGGCGTCGCGTTATTATCGAGAAGCCTTTCGGTCATGATTTGCAGAGTGCTCAGGAACTCGACCGCGTTGTTGCTGAAGTTTTCGACCCTCAATCTGTGTTCCGCATTGACCATTATTTGGGTAAGGAAACCGTACAGAACCTGCTGGCTTTCCGTTTTGCGAACATGATGTTTGAGCCAGTGTGGAACTCTAACTATGTTGATCACGTGCAAATTACCATGGCTGAGGATATTGGTATTGGCACACGTGCTGGATACTTCTCCGGTATTGGCATTGCTCGCGATGTTATTCAAAACCACTTGCTTCAGCTGATGGCACTGACTGCGATGGAAGAGCCTGTAAGTTTCTCTGCTCAGGATTTGATTGCTGAGAAAATTAAAGTGCTGTCTGCTGTGCGTTTGCCTGAAGATTTAGCCGCTCATACAGCCCGCGGACAGTATGCTGAGGGTTGGCAAGGCGCTGAAAAGGTGAACGGTTTCCTGGACGAGAAGGGTATTGAGCCAGACGATCGCACGGAAACTTACGCTGCTATCCGCTTGGACATTGACACGCGACGCTGGGCAGGCGTGCCATTCTACTTGCGTTCCGGCAAGCGTTTGGGTAAGCGCGTAACGGAAATTGCCGTAGTATTTAAGCACGCTCCACATTTGCCTTTCGAAGATACTGCAACGTCTGAACTGGGTAACAATGCTTTAGTTATTCGCGTGCAGCCAGATGAAGGCATTACTATGCGTTTCGGCTCTAAAGTTCCGGGCACCGCTATGGAAGTGCGCGATGTGAATATGGACTTTACGTACGGTACTGCGTTTACCGAGCAGTCGCCAGAAGCTTACGAACGTTTGATTTTGGACGTTCTTTTGGGCGAGCCTCCTCTCTTCCCAACCACACGTGAGGTAGAGCTAGGCTGGGAGATTTTGGATCCTATTGAGAAATTCTGGGAGAGCCAGCCTCAACCTCAGCCTTACCGCGCAGGCACGTGGGGTCCACAGGAGGCTGACGATATGTTAGCTCGCGATGGACACGCTTGGCGTTTGCCTTAAATATGGGCACGCGATGGTGATTGTGAGTGTGTTGACGAGAAAGAACGAATTATGATTATTACCTTACCTTCGAGCACGACCTCTGAGATTTCTTCTCAGCTTGCTCTTGCACATGCAAAGCACGGCGAATCTCCTCAGGGACGTGTGTTGACTTTATTGTTATCGACCAGTGAGAAAGATTTGGATAACTCTTTGCAAACGGCAATTCATGCAAGTCAGGAGCACCCAAGCCGCATTATTGCTGTGGTTACCGATCGAGCTGACGCCCCAGACATCAATACAATTCCAGCCGTTGCTGTGGGAACTGTGGCTCCTTTGGCCGCAGAGATCCGCATTGGTTCCGATGGTGGCGCTGGTGAAGTGATTGTATTGCGCCCATCGGAGGGATTGTTGCGCCATTTGGATACGCTGGTTATTCCTCTGCTCGTTCCTGATGCTCCTGTTGTGGCTTGGTGGTCTGGCAGTGCGCCTTACTCCCCTTCCAAGTCTCTTCTGGGTTCAATGGCTCGTAGCTGCATTACCGATGCACAAATGTCTGACGATGCTATGGGCACTTTCCTTAAGTTGCGCTCCCACCACACGCGCGTCGAAACGGATTTGTCGTGGACGCGCCTAACCGTATGGCGCGGTCTTTTGGCAGCTCTTATTGACGAGCCACCACACACTGCTATTAAGTCAGTTACCGTGCGCGGAAGTAATAATAATCTGTCTGTAGATCTCTTGGGCGCATGGCTCGCATGGGCTCTTAGAGTGCCTGTAAACTTTGAGATTGATGAGAATGTCTCCGCTGTCTCCGGTGTTTTCTTCCATCGCGAAGATGGTATTAGCGCTATTGAACGTCCAAGCGATGAGTCATCAAACGTATATATTACTAAGCCTGGTGCGCACAAGCAGACGATTTCTGTGCCTCACCGCACGCTCTCCGATTGCATGACCGAAGAACTGCGCCGTCTCGATCCTGACGAAATCTATAACGCCGTCATTACCGAGGGCTGGGATATGATTAGTCATGATCATTGGAACAATTAACGCTGGAGTTGATATGGCAGATACATCTCGCAATATTTTGGTATATAACACTGAAGATATTCTGATTAATACCGTTGCAGCACGTTTATTACTACGCATTTCTGACCTGCTTACTGCACAAGACCGCGTAGACGTTGCTTTAACCGGCGGCACAGACGGCATTGCTGTGCTTGCCGCGGCCGCTCAAAGCCCGCTGACTGCTGCTATCGATTTTTCGCGCGTTCACTTCTGGTGGGGCGATGAGCGTTTTGTTACTTCTGATGACGGCGATCGTAACGCTTTACAGGCACGTGAAGCTTGGCTGAACGCTTTAATCGATACAGGCGAATTACCAGAAAGTAATATTCATGAGATGCCTACTGAACTTCGTAGTCCTGCAGAAGTTGAGGCAGCTTCCACTGATGAGCACGATGAGGTTCTTCGTGCTGCTGCTCGCGATTATCAAGCTCAGTTAGAGCGCGAATTAGGTGCAGACGGTACTTTGGATATTGCTCTGTTTGGCGTGGGGCCAGACGGTCATTTTGCTTCGCTGTTCCCAGGTCGCGAAGAAGTGCGTATTGAAGACGAATCTGTGAAGTGCATTGGCGTATCGAACTCACCAAAAATGCCACCTTTGCGTGTGAGCTTAACTGTTCCGTACATTCATAAGACTGATTTTGTGTGGGTTTTTGCTTCTGGTGAGCGTAAGAGTGAAGCTATTGCCCGCGCTTTGTATGAACCAGATAATTATCACGTGCCAAGCTCTTTTGCACGCGGCACTGAAGAAACTTTATGGATGCTCGATAGAGCAGCAGCTGCAAATCTTGCTTAACATAAAAAGCTGGCCAGTAGGCCAGCTTTTTATTTACCTAATCGACGGTCTATCCAGTTAAACAGCAGCTCGAACAGGAGCGCCAAAATCATAACAACGCACAGCGAAACCATCACCGAGCCATAACCAAGCTGATTAACGTTCACAAAACCGTACGGATAGTAATGTGTTACAGCGCCATAACCGAGCATCCATGCAGCCCAAAGCCACGGAATCATGTAGGTTCTCAGCAGAATCTGCCCGCGCGGGAGTCCGCCAAAGAAGTCGCGCGGACCCCACAGCGCCCACACTATCCACACAGCCACCGGCACCACCACATGCTGCCACGGGGAGGTGAGCAGCGCCAAACCGCGCAAATGAAGGAACGGCAGAATCGCCACCAGAAAAACGAGCGACGTAATAGTAATCATAAGCAACGCCGTATTAACCAATGCAACCCGCCATGCAGTTTTACGAACGCCTGCCGCTAACAGTCCAAACACAACTGCAACAACAATATTCGACACCATCGTAAAGTAGCTCATGCCTTCAATAAATCGTTGCCATGCCCCAGCCATACCGTGCGCAGAATGACCATACAGGCCCGGCCAATGTCCCGAATCGCGCGGATACACATCAAAAATATTGCCAATATTCGTAAGCACAACGCCGAACCAAGCGAGCGCAGAAACAACTCGCCAAGCTGTGCGCGCACCGCGCACCCACGGTCCGACGCAGAACGAATCAGTCATGTTTTCTCTCCTATCTCAAGCAAAAACCGCGGTAGCCATGCCAAACAGCACAGCCACCGCGGACTTTAATGAAAATCGAGAAAAACTAAGCTTCAATCTCGCTACGATCCTCGCTCCACAAAGTGTGGAAGGTTCCTGGCATATCTACACGACCATAGGTGTGAGCGCCAAAGAAGTCGCGCTGTCCCTGAATAAGAGCAGCTGGCAAACGGTCGGAACGCAAGCCGTCGTAGTAAGACAAAGAGCTGGAGAATGCTGGAACTGGAATACCAACGCGAGCAGCAGTTGCCACAACCTCACGCCATGCATCCTGAGCGTTCTCTACAGCAGCCTTGAAGTAAGCGTCCTGAAGCAGAGACTCGAACTTTTCGCCGGAATCGAAAGCCTCAGAAATGCGGTTGAGGAACTTTGCGCGAATAATGCAGCCACCGCGCCAAATACGAGCTACTGCACCGAGGTCAATTTGCCAATTGTGCTCGGCAGCACCTGCGCGAATCTCATCGAAGCCCTGAGCATAAGCCACAATCTTGGACGCATACAATGCTTGACGAACTGCTTCTACGAACGCAGCCTTATCTTCAACGTCAATCTTGCCGTCTGGGCCTGCCAATGGCTTGGTCTTCACTTCTTCGCGCTGAGCAACCATCGAAGACAAACCGCGAGCGAATACTGCTTCTGCGATACCGGTTACAGGGGTTGCGAGCGACAAAGCGGTCTGAACAGTCCAAGTACCGGTGCCCTTCATGCCCGCGCGGTCTACAACAACGTCTACGAATGGCTTGCCGGTCTTCGCATCGACGTGGTGCAAAACTTCAGCAGTAATTTCTACGAGGTAAGAATCCAAATCACCCTTATTCCACTCGTCGAAAGTGTTTGCGATTTCCTCAGCACTCATGCCCAAACCGCGACGCAGCAAATCGTAGGATTCGCCAATAAGCTGCATATCTGCATATTCGATGCCGTTGTGCACCATCTTAACGAAGTGACCTGCACCATCATGACCAATATGGGTTACACAAGGCTCACCTTCAGCAACAGCTGCGATAGATTCCAAAATTGGGCCAAGAGTCTTCCACGACTCATCAGTGCCACCAGGCATCATAGAAGGACCGTTCAAAGCACCTTCTTCACCACCAGAAATACCGCAACCAACAAAGTGCAAACCGCGAGCGCGAATTTCCTTTTCGCGGCGGATGGTATCTGGGAAGTAAGCGTTTCCACCGTCAACAATAATATCGCCTGGTTCCATAGCATTGGCCAAAGCGTTAATCATAGCGTCGGTTGGCTCGCCTGCTTTAACCATAATGATTGCTGTGCGAGGCTTTGCCAAGCTTGCTACGAAGTCTTCGATTGTTTCAGACGGAACGAAAGTACCCTCGGAACCGTGCTCGTTGATAAGGGTTTCGGTGCGGCCGTAGGAACGATTATATACAGCCACGGTATTGCCATGACGTGCGAGATTGCGGGCTAAGTTGGAGCCCATAACTGCCAAACCTACAACGCCAATATTTGCTTGTGCTTCTGCCATACTATTTCTACACTTTCTGTTGCAAAAAGGTCTTCTACCAGTGTAACGAGGGCGCTAGAAAGTTCGCGCACATCGAACGTGTGGTGGACGGGTGGGGTCGGGTTGGCGAGCATGCGTGTAGATTGTGCGTTTGCACTACTGACACGGTTCACGCATCCGTACGCTATGGCAGAACAGCAATCCCCGCTACTCCTGCCCAACTTCCGGATTTTGCGGATCTCCTGCAATGTCTTCGCCCACATATTCTGCGTGGAGGAATTCACGCCAAAAATCAAGGCTGGCGCCATATGGCTTCGCGTTGCGTCCTTGAGTTTGCAGCTCATACTTGGCAGCTTGCACGTCCAGCGCAGTCAGTCCGTCAAAGTAAGTCTTCAAGCGTTCCATCTCGTCAGCGCGGTTAAAGAGCGAAACAACAATATCCGCTAAAACGCGCGCTCTATCAATCGGTAAGCTATCCCAGTGACGCAGCTCAACGAAGTTCTTTAAGCGCACGTCGGTAAATTGCGTGGAAATAATGTGGTTCATCTCGTACACGTTCAAAGCGCGGTCTGGGTAAACGTCGGCAGCCGTCTCGTAGCTGACCATGTATACGCTACCTTCGCCGGCTTCGGGAGTGTGCGTGGTGTCAGCAACCATGAGCGGTGTGGCCAGAACGTTAATAGCCGCTTTCTCAAAATCGAAGTTCGCATCGAAAAGCCCTGGAATAACGCCCGTGCGGCCGGTTCCGATCCCCTCCCACATGTGCTGACGAAGCAGCGGCAAACCGTTGGCTGCGCCCTCAAAGTATGGGGTGTTACGGAACAAGTACGCTAAAATCGGACCGACAGCTGTGCCCATGCGCATTTTCGCGATGGCGTCGGCTTCGCTCGAAAAATCAAGACTAATCTGAGTGGACGCGGAAGCACGCATCATATTCCAACCGTAGGCAGATAAACGTCCCAGATAAGCGGTCATCACATCGTAGCGGCGCTTAGGAATAACGCTCAAATCATGCGCGCGGCTGCGTGGCGTATAACCATAGTTAATCAAGCGAATGCCGTATTTCTCCAAAATCGGATTAATATCGCGGCGGAACTGCGCGTACACATCGTTGAGCTCTTCAGGCGAATCTAAAACGCCCAGCGAGCACTCGATTTGCGCACCTGGTTCGAGCGAAACCGCAATCTTTCCTCGTCCCAAGCCGAGCAAATGACCGTCTTCGTAATACTCGCGGCTCTCGTCATACAGCGGGGCTAAATCATGAAGCACGTCGCGAATGCCGTGCTCATCTGTGTATCCAACGGCCTCATCTGTGCCTACGCGCACTGGCAAATGTTCAATTTCTACGCCGATGCCGTAGTTATCGCGTGTTACACAACCGGATTGGAAGAACTCAACCAGCGACTGCACGTGCGCGTCTTTTACAGGAGAATCGTAGTGATAGTGAGGAAATTCTTTTAACATAAGCTTCACTTTTCTGTGCGGGCGGCGCGGGCGAGGGCAAGCGGCCCCTAAGTTCAGCGCGCGCACCTCGAAAGCACCTGTGGCAACATCAGCTACCAGTATATGGTTCACTGGCAACTCTTCCCAGCCCTCGTCTTCCTTCTGTTCGAAACCAGAAGACGCCACAACCACACCACCGTCAATCTGCTTGTATCGAATCACACGATAATCTGCAGCTTTTTCGCGCTGACCGTAAGCGTCGTAAACCTCCGCGATACGATCTGCAAGACGGTCGTGACCGGTTGCGTTCACAGCAATAAACTGATTTTGCGTCTGTACGAGGCAGTTATACGAGGAATTCGCATACTGTTCGCGCAAAGTAGCGATAGCCAATTCAACCGCCTTGTCGAGCACATGGCCCGCGTTGCGGAAATGCAAGATGTGCGCGAAATAAATAGCTGAGTCCGACTTGCCGCCAGTCTGAGCAATTTCGTATGGCGAGACAGTAACGTCTGGGTTATGAACGAGATTGACGCCGTCCTCGGAAGAGATATCACCATTATGAGCGAAGCTGATGCCGCCCGCGGTAAAAGGCTGCTGATTTTCTGGGATAAGAGGCAGATTAGAGGACGCAAGACGCAGATGGAAGATAGCACTGCGAGCAGGCGTTGATGCTAAAGATTCAAAGTTATGATCGAGATAGGCTGGCTCGGTTGTGCGGTAAATGTTTTCGAAAACTGCAGGGCTTGGAGCACCGCCATCGTTCACCTGAGCGTCACGATGGGTTGTGCTAATCTGACTGGTTCCCCAGCCATCGTTGTGAATACGCGATATTTCCTTGAACTCATCAAGCTGAGCGGAACCCACAGCATCACGCAATGTAATGTCATTTCGCGTCGAAATATATCCCAGTAATCTGCACATGCGTACAAAAATAACCGCACGAGCCTTCGTACACGCCCATGCGGTTATTGCAGAAATTTATAACGCTTATAAAACTGCGTTATTCTTTGGATTTTTCTTCCTGATTATTATCTGCATTATCGCTTTGATTATCGTTTGCCTGCTCAGGAACGTTCTGCTCGGTCTGCGCGTTCTTTGCATGGTCAGGAACTTCGCCTGATTGAATCACAGCTAAGTCCACAGGAATACCTGCTTTCGCTGCTTTCTGAGCGAGAACGCCTTCCAAAGTAATATTTTTCTTCGTCTTACGCAGCTTCACGCGACGCAATGGGGCAACTGGCGAGCGCGAAACAAACAGAGGCTGAACCTCAACCAGCGGATTATACGCGGATAATCCAAACCATTTAATCGGCGAGCCGGCAGCTTTACGAATAGCATATTTCATGCGCAAAGCAATAGCACCAGACGACGGAATATTAGATTCAGGCATCAGCTCTTTATGAATCAGAACGTACTTTATTGAACCAATTTCTGGATCTTCATCTACCTGCGGGTAAATCGTTGTTTGAGGAGGCAAAGTGCCGTCATCAATCAGCTCATGCATAATCTGATGCAAATACGTAGCCACGTTTTGGCTCACCTTAAAACCCAAGCGGATGCGCACACGGAACAGGAAGTTCGTGCCGAAGTTTTCTACGGAATACTCGCGCGTGTACGGATCGTCGGTAACGAAAACGGACACCGCCCACCAGGCGCGCGCACGCTTTTGATGATCCGAGAAAATCGAGTAGAAAATATCGGTATCCAAACGGCGCAGCTCGGTATCTGAGGTGAGGTAGACGACGTTATCGGCGTAGAGCGGAATGTTTTCGTCGTTGTGCAGCACGTTCAAAGCCGGGAGGAAGTCTTCTGGAGACATGTGGCGGCGCTGAGAACGCTCCACCTTCGTACCCGTCTCCCACGTGTACATAATGCCGAAAATTGCCAGGCCGATAAGCGTGGTAAACCAACCACCGGTCATAAACTTGGACATCGAGGAGATGAAGAACAAAATCTGAATAGCCAAGAACACGATGGTAAACACAATGGCGGTAACGCGCAGTTGCTTGCCCCACCAAATGTATGCAGCCAGAAGAATCGTGGTCGTAATCATGGTAACCGTGAGTGCCAAACCGTAGGCCGCCGTGATGCGTTCGGAATCTTGGAAGATGAACAGCACGGACAGTGTAGCCACCATAAGCACCCAGTTAACCACTGGGATATAGAGCTGACCACGCGTGCGGCTTGGGTAGCGCACCTGCAAGTGCGGCATCCAGTTAAGACCCGTAGCCTCAGACACCATCGTGTAAGCGCCGGTAATAAGCGCCTGCGAGGCGATAACGCCGGCCACAACGGAGAGCACAACCGCACCATAACGCACGGCTTCTGGCATCATTTGGAAGAACGGGTTGAGGTTCTGAATTTTCTCTACTTCCACGTTGAGCTGGTTTTGAATAATCCACTGACCCTGGCCGAAGTAGTTAAGCATTAAGCAGACCTTAATGTATGGCCAGGTGGCGTAAATATTGCCGCGGCCCACGTGACCCATATCGGAGTACAAAGCCTCGGCACCCGTGGTGGCCAGGAAGACCGTACCCATAATCGCCAGGCTTGCGCGATTATGTGCAGAAAAGAGGAATTCGATGCCGTAAATCGGGTTAATGGCCTCAAAAATGGTCCAATCCGTGCCGATGGCCATAATGCCAGTAATCGCTAGGAAGGTGAACCACACGAGCACCACGATGCCGAAAACCTTACCGATGCTTTCGGTTCCGCGCGATTGGATAAGGAAAAGCACCACAATAATAATGGTGGTAATAACCAGCGTGAGACTAGGATTGGCAGCAAACACTCCTTCGAGCGGCTTAAGTGTGCGCAAACCTTCGACTGCCGAAGAAATCGACACGGCTGGGGTGAGCACGGAATCAGCCAAAAAGGCGGCGCCACCAATCATGGCAGGAATCCACAGCCATTTCGCGTGGCGTTTAACCAAGGAGAACAGCGCGAAAATGCCACCTTCACCCTTGTTATCGATGCGCATGGCAATAAACACGTACTTCACAGTGGTAATAAGCGTAACCGACCAGAACAGCAGGCTGAGCATACCCAGCACAGCCGCACGATCTGCATACTGAATACCGCCCTGACCAGCCACGAAAGACTGAGACAAGTACAGTGGCGAGGTTCCAATATCGCCGTAAACCACGCCGAGGGCAACAATCATCATACCCCAGGTGATTTTATCTTGAGATGTTTGCAGCTTGCGCCACCAACGTCCAAAAGGAGTGCGCGCCTTCTTGTTTTGCAGTTCTGCCGTGCGCTTGGCTTCTTCTTCCGCTAAACGCTTGGCTTCGCGCTCCTCTTCCGACACCGCGCGCTCATCGATTTTCGGCGCCTTCGTAATGCCTTCAGGCGGCAAAATCGCGCCCGTTTCGGCTAAATCTCGTACCAGAAGGTCTGCAGTTGTGGTAACCGGTTGGCCGGTTTTGCCGTCATCGTCCAGATTTCCCTCAGCTGCTTGTTGTGCAGTATCTTTTGCTAAATGCGCAAGACCTGAGTCTTGATTATTATCTGCGTCCATTTCAGACATCATATATAATCTCCGCCTGTTTCCAGGGCTTCTTCTTCTCTAGCTCGACGCGAACGCCCAGCTACACCTTAAGCACATGGTTTGCCACATGCCCTTAGCCAATAGACAACTATTTTACACGCTAGTATGGCAAACTGTACGCACGAATCGTATTTTCGTAGGTTATGCGCGCAATCTCTTGCTCAGACAGATCGAGAACTTCGGCCATGCATCGCAACGTGAACGGCGTGAGATACGAGGAGTTTGTGCGACCGCGGTACGGCTCGGGCGTAAGATACGGCGCATCCGTTTCGATAAGGATGTGCGATTTGTCGAGCACGCTGAGAGCCTCGCGCAAGCGCTCGTTCGCCTTGTACGTAAGAGTGCCCGAAAAGCTGAGATACCAGCCCTGCTCGTTGGCCAGGCGCGCCACGTCCGCGTCTGCAGAGTAGGAATGGAAAATCGTAGCTTCTGGAGCACCGTCTTTAAGAAGAGTGTTGATTACGTCTTCGTGCGCGTCGCGGTCGTGGATTTGCAGGGGAAGGTGGAGCTCTTTTGCTATCGCAATATGCTCGCGAAATGCCTGGATTTGGGCTTGGCGCGCGCCTTCGCCTGTGCGGAAGTAGTCGAGGCCCGTTTCACCGATAGCAACCACATCTGCTCGGTTATTGCAGGCGGTTTCGTAGACGGTGCGCATCGCCTCGTCGATATTCACCTCGTGCCATGGCTTGTAGCTAATGGCCAGACCGTCGGGCCCCACCTCACCGCGATGACCATGCAGCACCGTTTCGTTCGGATGGATAGCAACCGCAGCTTTTACCTGGTTCGGATACTGTTTGGCGATATTGACCGCACGATTAAGGTTCGGCAGCTCGCAGCCCACGTCGATGAGATGCTTCACACCTGATTCCTCAGCTTTGCGCAGCAGCTCCTCCACCGAGAACACCGGAACGGACTCCATACCGCGTTCTTCGGCCTGCTTGCTCATTTCGATCGCGAAATTAACCACAGACGCGATATGCGTGTGGTTATCGATGATTGGCGATGCGAGCGGTTCTGGTTGCTCAGGCCAGGAACGTTTGCGATGTTTTTTAGCCATGATGTGCAGTCAGCTTCTTTCTGTTGATGATTGTTACGCGCAGATAAGAGAAAAGCCCGAGGGGAAGCTCGGGCTTGAAGAGAAAGAGAAGAGGGGTTCAATTATTCAGTAATAACTGCCAGCTCTTAAGCTGTTAACTATTATTAAACCCACCCTTTCTGAGGTGAATGTGTAAAATACCTGAGCGTAAGCTTAGAATTTTGTGAAGAAAATGTGAAGCTCAACTCTTTTCTCTTGTAATTCTAGTTCTGTTCAATCTTCGCTTTTTCGGCTTCCAAACGAGCCTTTTCCTTTTCCACTCGAGCATTGAGCTCAGCTTGGAAACGATTTAGCTCTTCCTCAACTGCTTCTACTGGAATCTTCTGGAAGATTGGCGTTGGCTTAGCAATTGGAGTACCCGCAACGATGTTTTCGCGCTGCCACGGGTGCACGTTCTCGCCCAACTTGTACTCACCGGTAATAATTGGGTAGGTAAAGTCTGGGTTGTCTAAATCGGCTACTTCTTCGATATGAGGAAGAGGAGAGAATACACCTGTCCCACCCATTGTTTCCCACACTTTTTGTGCGGAATGAGGCAAATATGGGCAGAGAAGAATGTTCACATCCATCACAGCCTGTGCTGCAGTGTGCAATACAGCAGCCAATCGCTCTGGACTATCTTTAATCTTCCATGGCTCGGTTGCAGAAATATACTTGTTCACTTCACCAGCAATACGCATAGCTTCAGCCAAACCAGCCTTCTGACGGTGGTTGTGAATGAAGTTACCGACTGTATCGAAAGCAGCGGCCGTAGTCTCTAAGAGAGCGCGGTCTTCATCGGTAACGAAAGCCTCATCTACAGCAGGAATCTCGCCGAAGTTCTTATGAATCAGCGTTGCTACACGGTTCACGAGGTTACCCCAACCAGAGACAAGCTCATCATTGTTGTGGCGCACAAACTCCGCCCATGTAAAGTCGGAATCAGAGGTTTCTGGGCCAGCAATAGAAATGTAGTAGCGCACAGCATCAACCTGATAACGCTCCAAAATATCTTTCACATAGATCACAATGCCGCGCGACGAGCTGAACTTTCTGCCTTCCATAGATAAGAACTCAGAAGACACCACTTCAGTAGGCAAATTCAACGTACCCATGCCGCCAGCTTCGCCACCCCTAGAGCCAGCGCCATTGTAGCCAAGCAGCTCAGATGGCCAAATCTGGGAGTGGAAAGTAATGTTATCTTTACCCATGAAGTAGTAGCTCAAGGCTTCAGGATCATTCCACCACTTGCGCCATGCTTGGTCATCTCCACTGCGACGAGCCCATTCAATAGATGCGCTCAAATAACCAATAACAGCATCAAACCACACGTAGAGCTTCTTATTTGGGTTATCAATCCAGCCTGGAACTGGAATAGGGATACCCCAATCAATATCGCGAGTAATTGCGCGAGGCTTCACTTCATTAAACAAACCAATGGAGAAGTTAATAACATTAGTTCGCCAACCTTCGCGAGTCTTGAGCCATGCCAAGTTTGCTTCTGCCAATGCTGGCAAATCAAGGAAGTAATGTTCAGTCTCTTCGAAACGAGGAGTTTCGCCATTAATCTTCGAAACTGGGTTTTTCAAATCAATTGGATCAAGCTCATTACCGCAGTTATCGCACTGATCGCCGCGAGCGCCATCAGCACCACAAATTGGGCATGTACCCTCAATATAACGGTCTGGCAAAGTACGTCCAGTAGATGGAGAAATAGCCACCATTTGCGTACCCTTGTAAATGTAGCCATTTTCTAAGCACCGCTTAAACATATCTTGCACAACGATTTCATGATTCTTCGTTGTGGTACGCGTAAACAGATCGTAGCTCAAACCCAGATTGCATAAATCTTGAGCAATCACACGATTGTAGCGGTTTGACAATTCCTGCGCAGTAACGCCTTCCGCGTCTGCCTGCACCAAAATTGGGGTACCGTGCTCGTCGGTACCCGAAACCATCAAAACATCATTGCCCTTCATACGTTCATAACGGGCATACACATCGGAAGGAACACCAAAACCGGCTACGTGACCGATGTGACGAGGACCATTGGCATAAGGCCAAGCTACTGCTACTAATACATGACTCATGTTGTTGATTATCTCTAATTGAGGCGACATAGCGCCATTTTTCTACGCTTCAGGTATGTTTTCACATCCATCCACAACAACTATATGTGCATAAATGTGAAAACATACGTATTTCATCCACACACAAGAGGTTATGCACAGCTTTTTCTCACACGATTTTTTATTTGTATTTTCTGGCTATAAGGTGTCGTACATGAACCAACGACGCTTACATTCAGATACTCCGCCTGCCTGCACGGTTAAGTCAGGAAAGAAGCTATCGGCTGCTGCCACACCACCAACCGATGCACTGCATGATGCCATGCTCGTAACCGTTCCCGATGATTTGCCAGATTCTTTAGACAAGCGAATAGACCGCAAGACGATGATGTCTGCACACACATATCACAAGGAAATATTGCGCTCTCACCCCATGATTTCGGCAGACTTACGTCATCCTTTACGCCATGTCTCTGACTACCCTGGTCTTATGTGCTTGCATCGGCTACGCTCATGCCAAGCCCTCGATCAGTTAGACGATAACACCTTCTTCCCTGCTCGCTTTTCCGCTACTTCCTTTATGCGCGTGCATGTGGTGCGCGATGTGATTCCTGAGCATTCCATTGCTTCAGGGCTGCTCGCTGCTTGGATTTGGTTAGGAGGGCGTTTTCCGGGGCGCATTGACGTTATGCGCGACCATAACTACCATTCTATTCTTTTTGGACGCAAGGTACAATCCAGCGCTCGGCAAATCCATCACTCCTATTTATATGAGTTCGCAGATTTACTCGTTACCACTCCAGAAATTACTGCATGTGATTTAGCCTGTAGCGAGGATGCACGTAAGCATCCGGAAGAAGTGAGCGATTTATTGGTTGAGCTTGCGCAGCAGTATAACTTTACTGAGCATGATTGCCTCGAACTGATGCGAGAAAATACAAGACGTCCGCGCTATACAGCAGGACTGCATCTGCTGATTCGCGCTTTAAACAGACCCAATTATTCCGCAATGCAGTCACCTCAACCGTCTGCAGATAACGAGACGGAAAACGATAAAACTCACACCTCACAGGAGACGTAATGAATCAACCGTTTTATCCAGGCAGTCCTCCACCCGAACCGCCTCTTGAACTCACGCCTCGCGTAGCAACAGACCCGAGCACACCGCCAGAGATTTTATGGCATATTGCTCGCCATATTCCTGATTTAAGGTTTTGGATTATTGCTAATACGGCAGCTACGCCCGATTTACTCGAATATATTTCGCAAACTGGCGGGCCGCGAGTTAAAGAAGCTTTTGCTGTGCTTTTTGACTCATTTTAGCCTGCCTGTTAAGTCCTTACGAATTAACGGGAATTCTTCATGTCGAGCACACGTGCGTACACATCTTTGCGAGACATAAACGAGCCGTCAGGAAGAGGATTATCTGCAACCACCTGCGTAATCGCTTCTTTGATGCGCACGTTATTGTTTTGTGCTGTGCGCACAGCAAGTTGAGCTAAGTTATCAATGCTGAGAATAGAGGAGCCTGCAGCCTGCACTGCTTCTTCTTCAGAAGCTCCTGCAATTACTAACACAATCTCACCGCGAGGAGGATTATTGACCACACTTTCACGGATTTCACTAATTGTGCCACGACGAACTTCTTCGTAATCCTTAGTCAGTTCACGCGCTAAAGCCATAAGACGTGAAGAGCCAAGAGCTTCCTCAAGATCGTCCATGGTCTCTTCAATGCGATGAGGAGTTTCATAAAAAACAATGGTTCGCATTTCGCCTGCTAAAGCACGCAAACGCTTCATACGTTCAGCATGTTTACGAGGTACAAAACCTTCATAGCAGAAACGGTCAGTCGGAAGACCTGACAGAGCTAAAGCATCGAGAACCGCAGAAGGACCCGGAGCACAAGTTACCGGCAAACCGCGTTCAATAGCACGCCTCACAATGGCAAGACCAGGATCATTAATGGTAGGCATACCAGCGTCGGAGACGACAAGAACAGTGGCACCAGACGCAACTTCGTCAAGAAGAGAATCTGCCTTACCGCGCTCATTATGGTCGTGGTACGCCACCACGCGCCCCGACACACGCACTCCCAAGCGACGAGCTAAATCATAAAGTCGTCGTGTATCTTCTGCTGCCACAGTATCGGCTGTTTCAAGAAGAGTAACCAAGCGTGCTGATGCATCTGCTGTATTACCAATCGGAGTGGCTGCTAGAACCACACGACCGTCGTCAAGTTCTGTGCGATGTGTGTTGTCTTGTACATCTTCGCCGTATTCCATGCTTACTAGAGTACAACCACCTACATCACGCTGCACTATCGAGTTCTCAGCGCAAAGAAATCAGCACCTCTCACTCGCCAGCAAAAAAGCTTTTACATGCCTGTTTATGTGGAAACTGTTTATATCCCGCGCTCTTCGAGGCATTCCTTCATTTTTCTCATAGACTAGGCAGAGGTTATGTAACTTTCAGCTCCAGGAGAGACATGGGTATCATCCATTTTTTTGTTAATTTGTTGAAAGATCCACGTGGCGCAATTGCAGGCTGGATCGCAATGGGCTTAGCGCCAACATACGCCTTTATTTTCCTTATTATTTTCGTGGAAACTGGCGTTGTCTTCATGCCATTCCTGCCAGGCGATTCCTTACTCTTTGCTGCAGGATATTTTGCTGGCGACCCTAATAATCCAATGTCTTTGGCAGTTCTCTTGCCAATTGTGTGGATTGCCCCAATTATTGGTGACCAGTGCAATTACTTCATTGGACACTTCTTCGGTCGTCGCATTATCGAATCCGGCAAGGTTAAGGCTATGACCCCTGAGCGTGTTGCTAAAACTGAAGCCATGATTGAAAAGTGGGGACCTTTGGCTGTGTTCCTCGGCCGCTTCTTCCCATTCATTCGTACTTTTATGCCATTTATTTCCGGTTTATCCGGCATGAGTTGGAAGCGTTTCACGCCATACAGTGTTATGGGCGGTTTGGCATGGAGCTCTTTGTTCACTCTGCTCGGCTACTTCTTTGGCGGCATTCCATTCGTGCAAAAGAACTTTGAGCTGGTTATTGTTGCAATTTTGCTTGTTTCCCTTGCTCCAACCCTTATTGCCGGTGTTCGCAGCCTTCTTAACCGCAAGAAAAATAACGAGAAATAAGAACTAAAAACACATACGTCTAACGTGTATACACATCTGCGTATAGTAGTAACACGTTAGATACGGGGCTATAGCGCAGTTGGTAGCGCGTTTCGTTCGCATCGAAAAGGTCGGGGGTTCGACTCCCCCTAGCTCCACGAATGTGTGGTTTCAGGACATCGTTCCGGTGTTTTTTGGGTGTGGTTTTTTCGGGGGTGTGTCAAGACATCGTTCCGCGTGTGATGATGGGGTATGGATCAT
>QWCP01000447.1_pt1 | contig 23783 bp, 23 predicted proteins | sample 1972561 | NCBI WGS metagenome assembly QWCP01 (sample SAMN09866705, study PRJNA288562) | Human vaginal metagenome isolate pre4_vaginal, whole genome shotgun... | isolation source: vagina | host: Homo sapiens | place: USA: California
TCTTCTAGCCCCCGATGACTACGAAGCACTCACATCAGCTACACTGACCCAAGCAGCATAGCTAACCCCCGACGTGTCTACTTTCCGGGGGTCAGGCCCGACCTCCTCGAAGTCTTGCGTTGTTCCGGATGCTCCGGAACCTTGTCTGTGGTCGGAGTCGCTGACGGAGGGATGGTCGAGTGGAGTAGCGGAATTTGAGGTCTCAGGTGAAGAAAAGCTGCCGCAGGCGGTCAAAACTAAGGCAGCGGCAGCTGCGGTGAGAATACAGCGGGGCGAGAGGACACATGCATGCTGAGAGCCTAAAACACCGCATACCTAGGTGCGCGTGCGTTGGGGACTAGTCCTGTTATGTCCATAGGGTTTTTGGACATGGAGTCCGGTGTCTTCTTGGACACGGAATCCATGGTGTTTGTGGACACTTCTAGCGGTTTATGGTTGTTGCCTGCGTTTGGGCCGGGGTTTGGATAGTTTCGGGTTCATCCGGGGTGGTTGGCGATGTTTCATTCCTTCAACGAGGTTGATGTTGATCTGGCCACCTGGCGGCCTGTGACTCAACGTGATCGGCAGTGGCACGCTGAAGAGGAATTCACCGTCATGGGCTGTGGCTGTGTAGAACTCCGCAACGTTATCGGCTGTGACTGTGGAGTAGAGTCTGCGGTTTTTAAACCTCAGACCGATGTAGAGACCGAAGCCGCACACGCGTACAACGCCATCTTTGCTTACGCAGAGTTGGTCTGGGATGCCCCAGTGGTTTGTTGATTGTGTCGTCGATGCCGTTAGTGTTGGGGTATCGGTGGGAGGTATGCCTTGCAAAGCTGCCATGTCATCGGTGTTGGCCTCGTGTGAAGTTGCCGCTTCCGCGGGGCCGTTGAGCTTTTCGGATACTGCTTGTGGGTTGTGTGCTTGGTTATAGGCGACTATGCGGGCCCAGACCTGCTCGGGATCGAGTGGATGCTGAGGTGATGGTGCTTTGGGGAAGGTATCGAAAGCTTGGCGTGGGGTGATGTGCATTTTGCCGATAAGCAGTGATTGGTGCCGTCGTCGCTCGTTGTAAACCTGGCGGTATTCAGCCAGATATGTGTTGACCTCAGCAAGGCTGACTGGGTGGCGTGCATCGAGGAACTGGGTCAACGTGCGGTGAGAGCGCTCGTCTTTTCCCTGGGTTGTCGGGGCGAAACCAGCAATAGCAAGAACACCTTGGCTGGCGAGCCAAGTTTCAGTAGCAGAGAGAAAACCACGGTGGTAGGTGGCGAACGCATCGCCATTGTCGGAAAGGATTTCTTGAGGTTTGCCGTAGGCAGCGAACGCTGCGGCCAGCACAGCGCGTGCATCAGTACCGTTTTCTGGCAGGACGAACGCTGTGGTTCCGACATCGAATCTGCTGGCATCATCGATAATCTGGTAAATCGTGACATGTGTGTGGGCATGGTCAAAGAGGCGATAGACCAGTCCATCGATTTGCCAGAGTTCACCGACGCGATCACGGGCGAAGCGCTTATAGGAGCTGCGTGGCCGTTTGCGGGCATTGGCATCAACAAACCCCAGTTCATGCAGCCACGAGGCGATTGTAGAACGCGATGGGGTGTAATCTGCGCCTGAAGTGTCGAACAAAAAGTAGTAGATCGACCAAGGCCCATAATCCAAGCCTTGCTCCATTAACTGTTGTCTGGCGTGGACGACTGCGATTTTATCGGCCTCGTCAAACTTCTTAATCGGATTCTTCGGGGCAGTCGAATCCGGCACAATGCCTGCGCGGCCCTTCTGCTCTATCCGGTGTTTGATGTTGTGGTACGTCTGCCGCGAGATTCCTAATTCTTTGCAAAACTGTGTGACCGTCTTGCCGTCACGAACGGGATCGAAATCTGCGACCTTTCTGGAATAGCCATCCGGCTATTCCACCGCCTTAGACGTCCAAAAAGCCACTAGACATCCTGTCCAAAAACCTCTTGGACTCCGTGTCCAAAAAGTCCCTAGACATCACAGTTGGGGACTAGTCCGAGTTGGTGCTAGATTAGCCGAGTTTGCCGCGGCCTAAACGCAGCAGGGCAGAGGCAATCGCGGGGCCCTCCTCGCCAAGCTCGTCGCGGAACTCATTGAGGATGGCAATTTCGCGGGTGTGTACCAAACGGGTACCACCCGAGCTCATGCGCGTCTTACCAATCGTGCGGGAAATATCGGTGCGGCGCTTAATAGCGTCGAGGATAACGCGGTCGAGGCGGTTGATCTCCTCGCGGTAGCGCTGAATCTCGGCATCGCTGAGCGGGTCATCCGTGCCCGAGGGCATGCGGATGTCGAGGCCGTTGTCCACGACGTTGGGGTTTTGGTGCTCGGGGTTTAAGCCCGAATCTGCGGTGTCAGGATGTGAAGCGCTCATGAGTGAAGATTGTGCCACCACGCTAAGACAAACGGGAATCGCGTGCCGTGACGTCGGTATTCGTCGATAAGAAGCGGCGTGGACGGCAATGTCCGGTGGTGCTAGTAGGTTGGAGAGCATTATGAACAACACTTCTCCGTTTAGGCCTCGTTCTTCGTCTGATCCTTCCGCCGACACCTCCGCTGGCGGCCTGTTTCCCGCGTCCGGGCACAACGCGGATGCCCCTTTAAGCCAGGGAAATGATCCTCTGCTGGAAGGTTTAAACCCGCAACAGGAGGAGGCCGTGACACATTCGGGCTCGCCGCTGCTTATTGTGGCCGGCGCGGGCTCGGGAAAGACCGCGGTGTTGACCCGTCGCATTGCGTATCTCATGCGCGAGCGTGGGGTAGCGCCGTGGCAGATCCTCGCCATTACCTTTACCAACAAGGCAGCCGCGGAGATGAAGGAGCGCGTCGGCCAGCTTGTCGGCCCCGTGGCTGAGCGGATGTGGGTGTCTACCTTCCACTCCATCTGCGTGCGCATCCTGCGCAACAATGCTCAGCTGGTGCCGGGGTTGAACACGAACTTCACCATTTATGACGGCGATGATGCGCGCCGGCTGCTCACCATGATTGCCAAAGACATGCAGCTGGACCTGAAGAAGTACTCTGCGCGTGTTTTGGCTAACCAGATCTCGAACCGTAAGAATGAGCTCATTTCGCCGGAGCAGGCCCGGGCGGAGGCAGAGCGGACGAAGAATCCTTTTGAGCTCACTGTGGCGAGCGTGTACGAGGAGTATCAGCGCCGCCTGCGCGCCGCGAACGCGGTGGATTTCGACGACCTCATCGGGGAAGTGGTGCGCATCTTTAACCAGCACCCGCAGGTGGTGGAGTTTTATCGCCGCCGCTTTAAGCATGTGCTTATCGACGAATACCAGGACACCAACCATGCGCAGTACGCGCTCGTTTCGGCCTTGGTGGGCAGGGGCGAGCTGCCGCCGGATGCCCCGGAACTGTGTGTGGTGGGTGATTCTGATCAGTCGATCTATGCCTTCCGCGGAGCCACCATCAGGAATATCCAGGAGTTCGAGCGGGACTACCCGCAAGCGCACACGATTCTGCTTGAACAAAACTACCGTTCGACCCAGACCATCCTGAACGCGGCGAATGCGGTGATTGCGAAGAATGAGGGCCGCCGCGAGAAGAATCTGTGGACTGCCCACGGCGAAGGCGACAAGATCGTCGGGTATGTGGCGGATAACGAGCACGACGAGGCGCGGTATATCGCCTCGGAAATTGATTCCCTGGCGGATAAGGGCACGGCGTATTCCGATATTGCGGTGATGTACCGCACCAATAACGCCTCCCGCGCGTTGGAGGATATCTTCGTGCGCTCGGGTATCCCGTACAAGGTGGTTGGCGGCACGCGCTTCTACGAGCGCCGCGAGATCCGGGACATGGTGGCTTACCTGCGCATTATGGATAATCCGGATGACACGGTGAGCTTGCGCCGCATCATCAACGTGCCAAAACGCGCCATCGGTGACAAGGCGCAGGCGCAGATTGCTCTGCACGCGGAGAACCTTGGCGTTAGTTTTGGGGCGGCTCTCCGTGATGCGGCCGAAGGAAAGGTCGCAGGCCTTGGCACGCGGGCGGTCAATGCCGTCACCAAATTCAACGAGATGATGGACGGCGTGCGCGCACAGATTCCGGGCATGGTCAATGAGGTGACGGGCCAGCCGGATTTGGGGGAGCTGCTCAACGCGCTTTTGGACGCCACCGGCTACCGCGCGGAGCTGGAAAACTCCAATGACCCGCAGGATGGGGCACGCCTCGACAACCTCAACGAGTTGGTATCGGTGGCCCGCGAGTTCAGCTCTGAAGCCGCCAATGAAATGGTCTTTATGGGTGCGGACGCAGAGGAAGCCCCGGAGCTTTCGGAAGGCGAAGCCGCGCCGGGCTCGCTTCAAGCGTTCCTCGAAAAGGTTTCGCTCGTGGCTGATGCGGACCAGATTCCAGATCATGAGTCCGGGGTAGTCACGTTGATGACCCTGCACACCGCGAAGGGCCTTGAGTTTCCCGTCGTTTTCCTCACCGGTTGGGAGGATGGCCAATTCCCGCACATGCGCTCCCTGGGCGACCCGAAGGAGCTCAGTGAGGAGCGCCGCCTTGCCTACGTGGGCATTACGCGTGCTAGGGAACAGCTCTACCTCACGCGTGCGATTCTCCGCTCGTCTTGGGGCAACCCGGTGACGAACCCGGCCAGCCGCTTCCTCGCCGAGGTCCCTGAGGACCTCATCGACTGGCGCCGTGAAGAACCGGACAGCTCGCTGTCCAGTGCGTGGGGCGGAGATGATTCCTACCAATACGGGCGAACCTTCGGCTCAGATAGCGGGTTCTTCCGTTCCCGTGGCGGCGGCTATGGCTCGCGGAGCGCTGCGTCTTCCCCTTCGCAGCGCTCGCGCAAACCAGCTTCGGCGACATCAATGCCGAAGAATAACCATCTCAATTTAGTTGTGGGGGACCGTGTCAACCACGCAAAATACGGGCTAGGCACGGTCATCGAAGCCTCTGGTACCGGCGCGCGGGCGACGGTCACCGTGGACTTCGGCTCAGCGGGCAAGGTCCGCCTCATGCTCATCGGTGGTGTGCCGATGGAAAAGCTCTAAAGCTTTAGATGTGGATGCCGCGCTCGCTGAACCACTCCACCGGGTCAACGGCTGCGCCGCCGCCCGGGTGAACCTCGAAGTGCAGGTGCGGGCCGGTGGAGTGGCCCTCGTTGCCGATGACGGAGATTTGGTCGCCGGCCTCGACGCGGTCGCCGACGTCGACCAGCAGCTGGTCGCTGGGCATGTGGCCGTAGACGGTGATGGTGCCGTCGTCGTGCTGGATGCGGATCCAGTTGCCGAAGCCCTGGGCTGCGCCGGAGGAGATGACCTCTCCATCCATGACGGCGTAGATGGGCGTACCGATTGGGTTCGCCACGTCGATGCCGTTGTGGAAGGAACCCCAACGCGGTCCGAAGCCGGAGGTGAAGGTTCCGGAGGTCGGAAAGACCACGGTGTTACCGTTCGCGTCCTGGCTGCGGGTAGGGGTGAGGCCGGAGTGATCGCCTTGCGGCGCGAAGGCTTCAGCGAGTCCGGGAATGCTGGAGGGGTCGAGGACGATATCGAGGCCGTCCTGCGTGGAGTTGATCTCCGGAGTGGATGCCCCGTTGAGGGCCCCGGCCGTCGAAACGAGCAGCCCGGAGAATGCTTTGAAGAGGTCGGCCTTGGAGTCTTCCTTGACTTCGACGTCGTCGGCAGTCGGGCCCTGGCTGGACCCGTCGGAGACATCCACGCTTGCTGCCGGTTCGGCAGCGAACGCTGGGGCCGTCACGGTGGCGGTGGTGACCGCCATTGCGGCGAGTGCGCTGAGCGTGCGCTTCATTACTTCACGTCCTTAAGTCCTGCGGTGGCTCGCTTCTGCCGTCGTAGCCGGCGGGAAGCCTGTGAGCGATAGGATGCGGCCATATCAGCCGCGTTGTGCCTTGAAGTCTGCGACACGCCGGTGCGGTTTCGGCCGTGTGCTGAGCTTCCGTGGCAACGAGATACAAACTATCCCGTGCTATCACCCTGCGCAATGCGCAAAAATGCAGGTAAATACAGGAATTGTTCGAAAAACTATCGAACAGCCCAGCGTGTTACGTGTGTGAAAGAAGTGAAAATTGTTACAGGGGTAAAGTGAAGGTTTAAAGAATGGGGGTAGGGGTTGGGGGGTGTGAAAAGAGTTGTGCCCCGGCCGAAGGCTCGGTCGGGGAACGGTGGGCCACGAAGGCTAGGTCAACGAACGCGACTCGCTGCGATCCCGTGCGGTGAGCGGGGCTGTCTTATCGCTGCGATTGACCGCGGCCGCTATAGCGGCGGCTATGAGCGGCACAACAAGCACGGCGAGGAACTGCCACCAATCCGGGGTGAAGTAGTCCTGCGGGCGCAGGCCATGTGGGGGCTCAGAGAAGGTGAAGGCGGACCTATCAGTGAAGAGGAACGTGCCAAGGTGTCCCGCGATCACTCCGAAGAGCATGCTTGCGGTGGCCACTATCCAGGTTTGCCACGCGGCTACCTTGGACATCAGCGAGGGGTGCGCGCCAATCGACTGCAGTACGGTGCTTTCATGGCGCATGGTGTTAGCCGCATTGGCGATGATGAGCGCGAGCACGATGAGGCAGATAATTCCCATTCCTAGGCCGAGGTAGTAGCGGAAGCTCTCGGGGGAGGAGACACCGAACTCCAGTGAGTATCGCGACTGCGATGCGCTCGCTGTTAGGTCTCGCAGCTCCTCTCGCTCTGATTCGCTCGGCGCCTCATCCAACGCCAGAGCCTGGCCTACGTAAAAGGGCTTCAGCTTCAGCTTTTGAGCGGCCTGTTGGCTAATCAGGACCACGTCACGATCCACGGTAGGCAAGGCCTCAACAACCGGCAGATCGGCGTTGCGGGTTCCGCTTGGCTCTTGACTGTCGACGCGGTTATACGTCTTTATGGTTACCGTGCCGTGTGTCTTGTCCCCGACGTGGCTGCTGTGGGGGAGCACGATGCCGCCGGCCTCCAATGTTTGTGCCGCCGCACGTCGATCCTCTTCCGAGTCGAACTGCCACAGCTCGAGCTGCGAGGAATCAGCTTGGATCATCCTGCTTTGATAGATCAACGGGCTATAAGGGAAGGTCGTCATCAACTCGTGCGCGCACTCTTGGCGGGCCTCCTCGGACTCATCGGTGCGCCGCCCTTGGTTGTCCACGAAGACTGCCCTCTCAACCGGTTTTCTGAGATCGACCTGTTCGCACTGGTAGTCAAATTCGGTGCTGAGCTCATAGAATTCACTATCGTCAGGAAGGCTAAAAGACGTGGTCCACGAGGGGAAAGCATAGAAGGAGTGCGTGCGAGCACCGGTAGCCTGCTGGATGGCCTCCGTGGCCGCTCGCTCCTCTGGCGTAGAAGTCTGCGTAGGTTGGTCAAACGTCGTCTCCTCAATCAGCGCTGTGGTCTCCGGCATAACAAGCGCTTCTTCGGCTACGCTCTTTGCGCTATCGGTCATGATGCCCACACCAAACAGGGAGGCTGTGAAGGAGACCGATACGAGAGCGATGGACGTCGGCAAGGCATGCATGCTGCGCCGGGTCAGGCCACGCCCGGCAAGGCGCAACGCGAGTGGACCGCGGCGAGACAGCTGGGAACACAGGAAAACCAATGCTGGAGCGGAGGCGGCAACGGAAATGACTCCGAAGAGAGCGATGATCGTGGGAATGCCCGTGCCCCACGAACTAAAGCTGAACAACACGAGCAGAAGCAGGAATACCGGGCCTATGGCCATCCACTTCCTAAAGCGCAGTAGGCGGTCGGGTGCGGCGCCCTGGATAGCAGTGGATAAGGCTCCGCGCTGCGCCAACCATGCAGGCACAATCGAGACGATGACGCAGCCGGCTACTGCCACCAGCCATGCAAGGGTTATGGCCAGGAGGGGTGGGTGGGCTGCAAAGTCCGGGTAGCGGGCCGTCCACCACATCCACGAAGCCGACAGGCCAACAACCACGCCGATAGTTGCGCCGATGAGGCCCATCAGCAGGCCATAGGCCATCACGGCAAACATGATGTGGCGCGGCAGCGCGCCCTGGCTCGACATCAACGCGTACAGGCGGGTATTGCGGCCGGTAGCCAACGTGAAGACGGGCGCGAGAAGGAAAAGGATGAGCAATCCGGCGATGGCGTAGAGGCCGAAGAAGAAGAGCACGAAAAGAATGCTGCCCATGATGCCGCCGAAGGAATCTGGCGCCTGATCGCTTTTATGCGTTTCCCGCAGCTCCGGTGCTGAGATTTCGAGTCCGGCCTCGTGGGCACGTTCTGCGACGTCCTTGGTTAGCGGTGCATCTCCCACGATGAGCCAATTGGTGCGAGACGTGTCAGCGGGGTCGATGGAGGCGTCGTCGAGGGTGGGGGAGGTGACAAAGTCATAGTGCTCGGGCGCAATGGCGGCAACGGTGGCTTGGTGCTCACCCTTGAAAGCACTGTTGCGCACGGTAATGACATCACCAACGGAGGCGTCGATCTTGTGTGCTGAGGTTCGCGAAAGTACTGCCTGATTGGGGCCAAGGTCAAACTTGTCGACGGCCTCCCGTGCTAACTCCGGCGGATTCTCCGCGTCGAATTGGCTTAGCCATGAGCTGGTTGATTTGCCGGCATGGATGAGCGAGGTGTTGTCAAAGGTTGTGACCGGGCTGACGCTGAGGCCTTCTGGCAGCACCTGGGCGGCTAGACGGGGAACGTCTTCGTTGGCAATGTCCTGACGCTCGTTGCTCACCTGAAGGGACCGGTCAGGCGAGCTCAAAGCTGCGGAGAGCCGTCCGGAGGAATTATCAAAGAGCGCAATTCCGATGACTAGGGCCACCGGCAGGGCAATGAGCATCACGGCGGCCAGAGTGCGCCATGGATGAAGCTTGAGATCGCGCCTCGTCGGGCGGGTAGCGGCATTAATGCCGGACATATTAGCGCACCTCCTCACCGGTCAGGCGCCCGTCGCGAACCATAACGACGCGGTCGGCCCAGCCCGCGAAACGTGGCTCGTGGGTGACCAGAATGCCGGAAGCGCCGGCGTCGATACGCGCGCGTAGAACCTTCATGATCTCCTCGCCCGTCGAGGTATCGAGGGCACCGGTGGGCTCATCCGCGAGCAGAACTTTGCGCGGTCCAATGAGCGCGCGGGCAATCGCCACGCGCTGGGCCTGACCACCGGAGATTTCCTCGGGGAAGCGGTCAATGGTGCCGTCGAGGCCGACCTCGCTGAGCGCTTCCTCTGCTGCCTCACGGCACTGCGCAGGTGATAGGCCATCGAGTTCAAGGGGAAGGGAAACGTTTTCACCAACGGTCAGGGAAGAGACCAAGTTGAAGTGCTGAAACACGAGGCCCAAGTGGCGGCGGCGCGCAATTGCGGCCTTTGCCTTGGAAAGTTGGGAGGCATCGGCGCCGTCGAGAAGCACGCGTCCCGATGTGGGCGGTTGCAGTAGACCTGCGACGTTGAGCAGGGTGGATTTGCCGGAGCCGGAGGGGCCCATGACGGCTACCAACTCGCCCGGTTGTAGCTGCAGGTTGACGGAATCCAGCGCGGTGACCTGGCGAGCACCGCTGCCGAAGATACAGGTGATGTTTTCGAGTTCGAGCGGGAAAGGAATGTGCTGGGTGGTGGGCACGGAGTCGGGGGTCATCGCGGTTCCTCCTCGGCGGCGGTGGGGGTGGTCGGGTTGGTCAGAGATTCCACGCGGTCGAGCCAACGTGAGAGAGATTCCAAGTCGAAGATTTGGCGCTCCACGGCCAAGCGCTGGGCGCTGCGCTCCGCGGGCAATTCCGAGGCTCGGCGGTTGAGTTCGCGGAGCTGGCGAACGGTGGCGAAACGCTGGGCGTCAAGGACGGCGATAACGTCGACGTCGGAGCGCCGAGCGGCAAGGGACACTTTGAGCACGAGCTCATCGCGCTCGATGGCGTCACTGTGCAAGGTGGACTTCCACCATTGCGAGAGCTCTGCGCGCCCGTCAGGGGTGATGGCGTAGCTGGTGGCGCGGCGCCCGGTGGGGCCGGTGAGCTCGCCGTCGGTGGTTATGAGCCCATCGCGCTCTAGGCGGCTTAAGGTTTGGGCTACTTGGCCCATGTTGAGCGGCCAGAGGTTGTCGAAGGTCTCCGCAAAGCGGGTCTTGATGTGGCTGGCTGTGGAAGGTTGATCACTGAGCAGCGCAAGAACGGAGTGTTTGACGGACATGGTCACCTCCTGCGCGGAGGACAAGGGGAGGATTAGTTAGGTGCATACCCGGTAAGTTACCGGGTAACCATCGGCTTGGCAAGAGGTTCCGGAACGGAGAGTGGTGTTTACCCCCCGCCCAGTGTCCCGCGAGGTGGCGCGCGACCCTACGCGCCTGACCATCGGTGAGTGGGGTGAAATACGCAAAAGACGGCATAGAGCAGATTCGCTCTATGCCGCCTACGTGGTGTTGGAAGGTTTGGTCGCGTGAGTTTTAAGCGACGTCGATGCCGCGCTCTGCGAGCCACGGAACCGGGTCCACGGCACCTTCACCGGTGGGGTGAATTTCGAAGTGTAGGTGGGAGCCGGTGGAGAAGCCGAGAGAACCCATGCCGGCGATCTTCTGGCCAGCGTGGACGCGCTCGCCAACAGCGACGTCAAGGGTCTGCATGTGGCCGTAAACGCTCATGGAGCCGTCATCGTGCTTGATGCGGATCCACTGGCCGTAGCCGGAAGCCGGGCCGGAATCGATGACGGTTCCATCCATAACGGAAAGGATCGGGGTGCCCACGGCATTAGCGATGTCGATGCCGGAGTGGAAGGAGCCCCAGCGGGGGCCGAAGCCCGAGGTGAAGGTACCTTCTGCCGGGCGGGCTACGGAAGGCGCGCGGTTTGCCTCATCGGCGGCGGCGCGGGCATCAGCGGCCTGAATGGCCTTGTCCAGCTGCGTGGACAGGTCAGCGACCGGCTTGGTTTCTGCGATGGAGAGGATCTGCGGTGCTGCGTCCTCAACGGCGGCCTGTGCGTCCTTGAGCGGATCGGTGTCTGCCTGCAAGGTGTAATCGATGGACTGCGCCTTGGTCTCGCCGGTGCCGGCGGATTGAATGGTGCCTGCTGCGGCACCGCCAACGCCTGCGGTAGACACGGCACCAGCCGCGATGGTCATAACCGCCAGACGCCCCTTCGCGGTCTGCGAGGTGGTGATTTTGCGGTGGCGACCTGCGCTTCGCTGAGTCTTGCTTCGCATGAACTCTTCTTCCGTCTTAATTCACTATCGTCCAACCAAAAGAATCGTTACGTCTAAATCTGGTTGGTTATCCGATTGTGACCTTCCTGTTACCAACGAGATGTAACAGTAGCGTCTCGACGGGTGCAGAGCAACCCGGATTGCAGTTTTTCTTCTGGATATACCGAAAGATTTCAACGTCATGATACGGCAGCTATTTACTGTGAATAAAGTAAACCTATGGTCAGAGTGGCGGGGTGGTCGGTGAAGAGGGGCAGGGAAAGAACTCTCGCAGTGCCGTCGTTTCGGGGTGTGCCGGATCAATTGAATCGGATATCGACGTGCCACCCCCGGTGGGGGAGGCGCTCGTGGCAAAGTGGACGCCGATGAATAAGAACACGAGTCCCCAGTCCAGGACGTCAGCTCGCCCCCGCGCGCATGTGCGTGGTCGCGGTGATAGCGCCGAGCACTCTGAGCGCGGCTACAGGCGAGATCGCCGGGCTCCTGCTGAGCGCATCAAGGGAATTGAATCGGATAAGGCTCGCGCTCGTCGCGCGCAAGCCCCGACGACGCTGCGCGGGCGAATTCGCCGCATGCTTATCGTCGTCGGCGTCCCGCACCTCGTCGTGGTTCTGGGCATTTTCGTGGTCGCTATCGCCGCGCTCCTCCTCACCAGCTCTCCCTTTGCGTGGCTGAACACCATCGTGGGGGAGGCGTGGATGGTGTTTAATCTGGCTCCAATCCGGGCTGGCGGGATTGATATCGGTGTCCTACCTGTTCTTCCAGCCGCGTTCTTGGCCTGGCTGGTAGGCCGACGCGTTCGCGTGGCAGTCAAGGACAAGGTGAGTATTAATGACTTGCTTGTCCTGAGCTGCTGTGTGCTGGCGGTGCCAGTGGTTCTGACCATTATTGCGTGGTTGATGCTCTGGGATGCCGGAAAGGTTTACGACGTCTCTCCGCCGGAGTTGTATCGCGTTGTGCCCCGCATGCTCCTTCTGCATGCCGCTGCTCTCATTGGAGGTATGGGCCCGCGCTTGTGGAAGGCCTTGGCTAAGCGCAGTGGGGTTCCCCGCGTATTCGTCGACGCCGCTCAAATCGGCCTGAGCTACCTTGGCTACCTTGGCGCCGCAGGGCTGGTTCTCGTTGTGATTATGTGGGGGTGTGGCTGGTCGCGCCAGGCTGAGATGCTCGCTAGCTATCCGGTTCTCACAGCGATGGGGACCGTGGGGCTTTTCCTGCTAAGTATTCTGTATCTCCCGAATGCCGCTGTTGCTGCGGGGGCGGTGCTGAGCGGTTCGGAGCTGCACATTGGTGAAGGTACTAGCGTGAGTCTGTTCAGCGGCCACGTAGTGCCACTTCCGCCGCTGCCGTTGGCCGCAGCCGTTCCTCCTTCAGTCAGCCCGTGGTGTGCGGTTCTCTTGGTTGTTCCAGTGCTCGCTGCGGTGGCGGCGTTTTATCGTCGCCGAGCGCTGGTGTCTTTCCACGTAGCGCTTGTTGCAACCATCACTGTTGCCGTGTCCTCTCTCGTGGCGTACTACGCCGTGTCCGGCGCGCTAGGCGTGTACGGCTACACCGGGCCGGAGCTGTGGACAGCGGTGGGCTTGAGCTCCCTGTGGTGCCTCGTCGTGGGGTGTGCATTTGCGACGTCTCAGGCGGTGTCCGCATGGCGCGCTCGCCGCGCTACCGTCCCGGCTGCTGAGGCAGAAGCCCCCGCGGCCGCCGAGGAGGCAACGACAGACTCCACCGACACTGCTCAGCCGGAGCAGGATTCTGCAGTGCTTGGCGACGCCACCGCTGCCGAAGCGGAAGAAGCAGAGACTGACGCGGAGGAATCCAACCCCGACGAAGAAAGCGAAGCCGAGGCCGACGCTGAGGACGAGATAGAGGACGAGCAAGAGGGCCAGACTAAGGAGCAAGCTGAGGCGCCAGCTGAGGAACAGGTCGAAAGCCAGACTGAAACCGACGTAATTGACGCAGAAGTCGTGGACGTAGAAAGTGCCGAAACCGAGGTTGAAACCGATGAGACCGCTGAAGCCACGGGGAAGCTCGACACAGACGCAGAGGAACACCAAGAAGCTGAAGGCCCCACAAAAGAGTAAAAATTCCGCGGTTCACGGCGGTAGCGGCTAGGCTGTAGCGCGTGACTACACCGCATCAACCCGCTGCTATTGCCCACCTCAACGTTGTTGTTCTGGTTTCCGGAACTGGCTCGCTATTGCAGGCCATCGTCGATGGCCAGGATGAGCATTACAACGTCGTGAAAGTCATCGCGGACGTGCCTTGCCAGGGCATTGAGCGCGCGAGGGCGGCGGGAATTGCCACCGAAGTCGTAGAGATGGGCGCTGACCGCGCCGAATGGAACCAACGTCTGGTTGCCGCAGTGGATGCTGCGCAGCCAGACGTTGTTGTTTCTGCAGGCTTTATGAAGATCTTGGGCAAAGATTTCCTGGATCGCTTTGAAGGTCGCACCATTAATACCCATCCAGCGCTCTTGCCTGCTTTCAAAGGCGCGCATGGCGTACGCGATGCGCTGGCTTATGGTGCCAAGGTCACAGGCTCGACCGTCCATTTCGTTGATGCCGGCGTCGATACCGGCTCCATCATTGCCCAGGAACCCGTCCGGATTCTGGCAGAGGATGATGAGGCCAGCTTGCACGAGCGCATCAAAGTGGTCGAAAGAGAACTTATCGTTAGCGTTCTCCGCGCGGCGCGCGTGGAGGGCGAAGCACTCAGCATTCAGCTCTAATTAATTCATTACCGCAAGGAAGGCTTAAGTCCCCGTACCATGAGCGAAGATCGTAAGAACATCAAGCGCGCGCTGATTAGCGTTTATGACAAGACCGGTCTGGAAGACCTCGCCCGGTCCCTCGATAACGCTGGCGTGGAGATTGTTTCCACCGGTTCCACCGCGAAAAAGATCGCAGACTTGGGCATTGACGTCACGCCCGTCGAGAAGCTCACTGGCTTCCCGGAGTGCCTTGAGGGCCGTGTGAAGACGCTGCACCCGCGCGTGCATGCAGGCATCCTGGCGGATACCCGCAAAGAGGATCACCTCAACCAGCTCCAGGAGCTTGAGGTAGATCCTTTCCAGCTCGTCGTGGTGAACCTGTATCCCTTCCGTGAGACGGTGGCCTCCGGAGCCGACTTTGATGGCTGTGTGGAGCAGATCGATATTGGCGGCCCGTCCATGGTGCGCGCGGCCGCCAAGAACCACCCCTCCGTTGCTGTGGTTGTAGACCCTGCGCGCTATGGCGAGGTCGCAGACGCCGTGGCCAACGGTGGCTTCACGCTGGACCAGCGCCGCGGCCTAGCCCGCGATGCCTTCCTGCACACCGCTGATTACGACGCCGCGGTGTCCGCATGGTTCGTCGATCAGCTCAGCGAGGGCGAGGAGACCACCCCGCTGCGCACAACAACTACCAGGATGCTGACGCAGCGTGGCGCGCCGCCTGGGATCATGAGCGCCCGTGCGTGGCAATCATCAAGCACGCCAACCCGTGTGGCATCGCGGTGTCTGACGAGTCCATCGCGGCTGCTCACCGCGCAGCCCATGCCTGCGACCCGATGTCCGCATTCGGCGGCGTCATCGCTGTGAACCGCGAGGTCACCGTGGAGATGGCGGAGCAGGTCAAGGAGCTCTTCACCGAGGTCATCGTGGCCCCGTCCTACGAGGAGGGCGCCATCGAGGTTCTTAAGGCCAAGAAGAACCTGCGCGTGCTGCAAGCTGAGTACGAGGCTCCGCAGGTGGAGCGCAAGTACATTTCCGGCGGTGTGCTCACCCAAGAGCCGGATACCTACCAGGCGGAGGGCGATAACCCGGCCAACTGGACGCTGGCTGCGGGCGAGGCCCTGAACGAATCCGATCTAGCGCAGCTCGAGTTTGCTTGGCGCGCCGTGCGTGCGGTGAAGTCCAACGCCATTCTGTTGGCTAAGGACAATGCCACCGTGGGCGTGGGCATGGGCCAGGTCAATCGCGTCGACTCCGCCAAGCTTGCGGTTGAGCGCGCCAACACGCTGGCCGACGGCACCAACCGCACCGAAGGTTCCTTCGCTGCATCGGACGCCTTCTTCCCGTTTGCGGATGGCCTCGAGGTCCTCCTCGACGCCGGCGTCAAGGCCGTGGTTCAGCCGGGTGGTTCCATTCGCGATGAAGAAGTCATCGAGGCCGCTAAGAAGGCTGGCGTGACCATGTACCTCACCGGAACCCGCCACTTCTTCCACTAGAGCCTGAACCAGAGCGTTCCAGCAAACTTTAACTGCCCTAGCTGACGGATCTAGCCGCGTAAATCGACGCGGAAGCGCTAGATTTGGCAGCTAGGGCAGTTGTGATCTCAGTTTCTTAAGCGCCCGTGATGGTCATAGGCGTGGTCGCAAGCGCGGCCGTCGAGGTTGGCTCGGAGCTTGTACCAGTCTGCTCCGTATTGGATGATTCGCGGCCCCAGATAAACCACGCGCCGACGCCAGGGACGACAGCCAGGATGAGGAGCAAAGCAATCAGCGCCGCGATGGCGCCGCTGAAGCGCCCTGTGCCTTTCGGCGGGGTAGGAGCGGCATAAGAGTTGGGCTGGGGTGGATGTGGGGGTGTTGGCGCGCCACCGCTGAATGGCTGCGGGGCGGGGCTAGCGGGGTGCCCACCGAACGGGGGAGTGCTTCCGAATCCGCCGCTCGGGCCACTTGTGCCGCCGGGATGGCCCGGGCGGCCAAACCCGGGAGCAGGTGAACCGAAGCCGGAGGAACCGGAGTTGCGTGGAGGGGTGCCCGAAGGACCAGTAGGAAATGACATGGCGGGAGATCAGCAACCTTTCCGTGCACAGGAAGTTAGAGCATCGAGATACCTCTAACAATCTAAACCCTTAAGCACCGTCCGTGGGGACTTCAATGGAAGCTCGTGGGAATACTCCCCAGTGGGGCAGGAAGTGCTGGCAGCACAGCAGAGTACACACTGTGCAAAGCTCGAGTAAAAACGTAAACGCTGCGCAGAGAATTGTGACTGTGCAAAGATAGGACAGATAGAAAACGCCTATTGGCATTTGCAAACGTCATGATCTACGGAGGCTTCGGTGACTGATTCAGATCGCAATCATGGATTCGGCGCGCATCTCCAGCAGGGAAACGGCAGCCAGCCACAGCCTTCTCATCAAGAAACCCACCCGGAAACCGCGGATTTTGAAGCCTCGCCAACACAACAGCGCCCGGTACAGCCCCAGCAATACCCCCAAAACATGGGAAATAATCCGGGCTACTCGCAATCGGGTGAGCACAACTACTCAAATCCTTTTGCTTCCTCCGGATCCCAGGGCCAGTATCCTCAGCAGCAGCAATTCCCCACGCAACAGTTCCCGCCCCAGGCGGCACCGCAGGACGGATTTGGCCAGTACGATCAGCAGCCGGCTGCCTATGCGAATTCCTATGCACAGGACGATGCCGGAAACCATGGTTCCTCTAATTCCGGAAAGCTTGTGCTCATCGGCGTGCTGATCTTGGCAGTAATCCTCGTTATTGCCGCGTTGGCCTACCTCATTTTCTTTAAACACGCTGACTCAGGATCCCAGGCTGAATCGCCCCAGACGCCAGCCCAACTCACCGAGCAGAATGAGGGGCCACAAGACAGCACTTCAGTTGCGGATGAGTCTGAAAAGACTTCAGACAAGTCCACGACGACCTCCAAGGCGCAGAAGCGCCCCGAGCACCCTGACCTGCCCGCGGGTGCTATCCCGGCGAACGACGCCGCGCGTAACAACGAGCCCGGCGGCAACTTCAACAGTGTCTATCGCGGCACTGAGGTGACGACGGAGCCGTTCGCCAACTCCGTGCGCGATGAATACGTCAAACACTACGTGGACACCCACGAGTTCGACGCCACGATTAGGGCTTTTAGCCCGAAGACCAAGCTGTTCTACACCATGGATTGTTCCGATAACGGCGAGTATGTGACCTGCACTGGCGGCAATAACGCGGTTGTATACATCCTCTAATACGTAGGCGAGCATCGATGAAACTCAGAACACGCCCAGACCGCACGCATGAACGCCCGCGGCGCCGGCCGGCGGCACTGGCAGCGCTGGTGGGGATCGCGGTGGCGTCGCTCAGCGCCTGCACCATCGGGGACGTCTCTCAGCCGGAACCAAGTGCTCCGGCAAGCAGCCCGCAGCCTTCCCTTCCTGATTCTGGATCCGGCTCGTCCGCACGTCCTGCCCCTGATTCCATCCCCGACAAGGAACCATCCGTGATTAAGGCCACCGACCTTCAGGAAGCCGTCGACGCCATCGCCGCCGACAACCCGGGAACCGGAATCGCGGTGGCAGGGTCACAGACCGTCGCGGCTGCCGGGATCACCGACCCGCGGCCCGCATGGTCCACGGCGAAAGTCCCCCTGGCCATCGCCGCCGAACGCGCCGGGGTAGCGGATCCGGACGCTGTGTCTCGGGCAATTGCTTTTTCCGATAACGCTGCGGCAGATTCTCTCTGGGAAGCCCTCGGCGGGGGAGCGCAGGCGGCACAGGCTACCCAGGAGATCATCGGAACCGCCACTGTTCCCGCCACGCCACCGCGCCCAGGGTTTAGCGCCTTCGGCCAAACTCAGTGGCCGGTGTCCGAGCAAGCGAAATTCGTCGCTGCGCTGGGATGCCAGGAAGGCGCTGATCCCATCCTCGCGGCCATGGGTGACGTTGATCCGGCACAGCAGTATGGCCTTCGCACCCTCGACGGGGCGGTGGTGAAGGGCGGCTGGGGGCCTGCCGAGGACGGTTCCTATGAGGCCCGTCAGATGGGGCTTATCACGCTAGGTGGACACACGGTGGCGGTGGCAATTTATGCCGCAGCACCATCCGGTGATTACGGCGAAGCCCAGCAGATGCTGACGCGACTAGCCCGGCAATTAGAAACCGCTCAGGTGGAGTGGCCGGACGCGGGATGCCAGCAGGGAGCTGTCTAAAAGCCCTAGTGCGGTTCCTAGTGAGGCCAGTAGTCCTCGAATTTTCCGGCCTCCCCGTCGATGTCATAGTCCGTACCCCGGATGTTGAGCACGGAGCCGGTGTCATCCCCGCTGGTGGGATCGAGGATTGTGGCGCTAAAGGAGCTTCCCTCACCGCGCGCCGGGCCAAAGGCAGCACCGCTGGACCAGACCCCGCGGTAGAAAAGGGAGTCCTGCTTTTCGCAGACCACAATGTGCGAATCGGGATCCGAGCCATGGGCAGCGAAAATCATGCTCTCGCCTTGCTGGCAGCGTGCCTCTGGGTAGTCGGACCATCCGGCCGCGGTGAGTCCTTCGGGGACATCGGCAGCATCAGGATTGAGAGAAGTCTCCGGTGCCTGCTCATCAGCGGCTTCCTCGTCGCCAGCAGTTTCCTCGTCGTCAGCTGTTCCTTCTTCTGCGGCCGTTTCCTCCGGCGCAGCCCCGCCTACGCGGGTGGGTTCCTGCTCCGTTGCGCTGCCGGCTTCGGGGCTTGCCTGGCTGGTGGAACGGACATCATTCCAAATCACGATTCCGGCAATCAGCAGTGCGATAAGGATCGCAATGGCGCAGATGATCGGAACGAGGTTGCGCTGCTCTGACTGGGGCCGTTGAGTCTGGCCCGACGCCGGCGTAGGGGGCTTATTCGCGTAATGGTTAGTGCCAAATCCTGGGGTGCTCATAGGGTCCTTGGAAAACAGTAGAGAACTACAGGTAGCATATCTGGCTCCGCACAACCAGACGGAACTGCGGGGTAGCACCCTCCATTTGGGGGCGATGGGACATGGCAACCTCAAGCCTTGCTATGCATATGGTGCAATGGGGCGGTGACTAATTCCTACTTCGTGCAATGGCTTACCCAGCAAAAGCGGTATACCACCGTGTACCTGCTGGGCGAGGGCGGCATGGGGCAGGTTTTTCATGCTACGGATCCGGATCTGTCCCGTGAGCTCGCGGTTAAAGTGCTGCTGGATGATGTCCGGGATGAGGCCTCTCGAGCCCGTTTCCACAACGAAATGAAGGCTCTCACCAGGATCGGTAGCCACCCGGGGGTGGTTCAGTTCTATTCCAAGGAATCGACGCCGCGCGGGGATGACGTGATGGTCATGGCATTCATCGACGGTGGAACCTTGGCTCAGGCGATCCGGGAACGAGCCAACAAGGGGAGGGGATTTACGGTCGCCGAGGTGGCCTACTACCTCAAACCGATTGCCGCGGCGCTGGACTATATGCACCACGAGCTGCACCCCGGGTGGGTGCATCGGGACATCAAGCCCGCCAATATCTTGCTGCGCAAGAACCCGGGCAGCCTGCCGCCGGCTGTGCTGAGTGACTTCGGAATCAGTATCGAGGAAGGCCAGTCGCGCCTGACCAAGGTCGGTCACATCGTGGGTACCGAAAAGTATTTGGCCCCAGAGAATAACGGCCATGCTTATGGTGATGATGACATGTCGGCGCGCGCGGACGATTACTCGCTGGCGCTTATCGCCTTCGAGATGCTCACGCTTCACCACCTCAAGGACACGATGCCGCGCAGTGAGTGGGAAGGACAGCGCCGTATCCCGGATTTGTCCAGCGATGCCTTCGCCGCATTCCTTGCAGAAGACACTGCCCGCGTTGCCTCGGAGGTACAGACCGTGCTGAACAAGGCGCTCAACAGCGTGCCCATGCAGCGCTATGCGCGGGCCCAGGACTTCATCGCCGCGCTTGACGACGTCTCCCGTTCCCGCCCCTCCCAGCCCGCTTCCGGCCCCACCTCCTCTGCCCCGCGTAGCGCCCCAGCCCAGCGCGGCGCCCCAGCCCCGCAGCCTTCGTCGCAACCAGAGCAGCCGCGGAATGCACGAAGCACTGCGCGGACGGGACAGTTTGGCCAACAGGGGCAATCACCCCAGCGTTGGCCGGAGCCCTCCGCCTCCTTTGGGTCCATGGACCGGGCAAGACCAACTGGCTTCGTCGCTCCCTCTAACCCGATCGCGTCTTCGGGAACCGTGTCACCCTCCACACCAGTTACCCCGGCGATGCCAGGGTCTACGGTGCAGCGACGGTCTACTCCTCAGCGGGCAACCCGCAAGCCGGCCGCGAAGGATACTTCCAATGCCCTCATCATCACGGTCACCGTCGTGGTCATCATCCTTATTTTCTTAGTGACGTGGGCTATCGTGGCCTAGCGCCAGCTGAACTGGGCTGTGGCTTAGCACGCCGAAACAAAGTGAATGCCGCTACACTGAAGAGCACTGTTTGAAGGCGCCTCGCCGACATACCCGGCGAAGAGCGCGAGTTGTCCAGCCCTACGGAGGTGTCCATGAGCCAGCAACAACCACGCACGCCGCAGAACGCACCGCGGGGGCCCAGGCTGCGCATCGATGACCTGATCGGCGGCGTGAAGGTTATTTCCCCGGGTGAGGAAGTCATCGTCGGCCGCGCCGGTGACTTCCGGGTGGGTGAGGAGGACCTCAGCCTGCACCGCCAGCTCTTCCAGCTGTGGTATGGCGGCCAGGGGTGGATGATCTGCAACGTGGGCAGTCACATCCCACTGCGCATAGAGCTGCGCGGGGTCAAAGGATTTTCGCGCATTGATCTCGGCCCCCGCTCGGTCGCGGCGGTACCCCCAGGGCCATCGAGGGTTACCTTTGAGACGCCAGAATGCCCCTACGAGCTGTATATCGACGTAGAAAACAGCAACTATTCGCGCCGTACCAAGCGCGAGCAGGACGTTGATGAAGAGCGCACACGCACCCGTCACGTGCCCAATGATGAGCAAGAAGAGCTGCTGCGCCAGCTAGCTAGCTACCTCAAGAAGCCGGGCTCCACCGACGCCGATATCCCCTCGGTGCGCGACATTGCTGAGGCGCTGGGGTGGACCGAAAAGAAGACGAACCACAAGATGGATCGCCTCGTCGATAACCTCCGCGCTGACGGCGAAAAGGCCTACAAGCCTTATAAGACCTTCTTGGCGCACTACGCCATTCGACACGGCCGCTAGCGGGCCGACCTCTTGCGGTCCGCGGCGGCCGCGGCGGCGGAAGAAATAGAGTCGTTGCGGTTCTTGAGCAGCTCCAGGGTGGTCGCCTCAGCATCGTTGGGAGGGGTGGCGCCGAGGACTGCTAGGGCGGCGTCGGCAAGCATGGCGGACTGCTCCGGCACGCGCTGCGAGGCATCAAACGGTGCGTTGCCATCATTGGGGCGCATTTCAATGACAGAGAGCGCGATGTGGAAGGGGAGCTCGATGCGCGGATCGTCCTCGCCCACAATTCCTGCGGCGGCAGTGCGGAAGTGATCCTTGAGGCGGTCGCGCTGCTCGTGATATTCACCGAACTCGGGGGAATTAGCCACCGGCAGCTGATAAAGGCGGCCGACGTTCCACGCCGAGGTCAAAAGCAGGCGAGATTCGGCTGCTACCAGTGACCACAGGCGCTGCGCCGGCGCGGCATCGGAGGCCGCAAGCTCATCCGCCAGCTCCAGCGAGGGTTCGATGGTGGAATTCAGCAGAGTGAGGAAGATATCCGTCTTCGAAGGAAAGTGATAGTACAGCGAAGCCTGACGGATGCCGACGGCATCAGCAATTTGGTGCGTGGAAGTTGTAGCAAAACCCTGGGTGGTAAAAAGCTCGGATGAGGCATCCAGGATTTCTTCGCGCGCGGTATTACCCCGGCGGCGTGGGCTATTCTTCCGTGGCCTGCCAACGCTACCTGCCATGAGGCGGACTCCCTTCGATAATGTTCAAGTAATAACTGACGGCAAATCAGTAATCGTACACTCCGCCGCAAACGGCGATTGCTAAAGCTCAGCTTTCACTACTGCCAACCACATTACCGTGCCGAATCATGATGGATTCAAAGGCAGCGGAGACTGTGCGGCACGCCGATCCATAGGCGGTGCGGTCCAGTGGAGGCAGATCCCCGAGCACGACACTGTGCTGGACGACGCCCTCGTACCACCGCCCCAACTCCAGCGCGATGCCCGTGCCCCAAGCGAGACTCAGGCCCTCCGCCTCCGCGGTGGTGAGCAGCTCACGCTCCACGCCGATGGCGAGACGGTCTTGGGTGGGGCGGGGCGCTGGTGCTGCCCAGCGCGCGATGGCAGAAATGGGCGCCAGCAAAGAAAAACGAATGGACACATCGGCTAAACGATCGGGGAGACCATCCACGAGTTTGAGCGGTGCTGGGCGCTGTGACACAGCCTCGGCGTAGAGCTCCTCCTCGCCGCCAGACCCCAGTGGGAGGCCAGCATCGGCACGGGTTGATGCGCAATCCTGTACCGCGCCGCAGGTCAAACCGGCCTCGGTGATGACCTTCGCTAGCTGTTCGTCAGTGCCTAACCACGTGATGGGTAGTGAGGGGAGGAGGTCGCCGCGGGCAGCGGCGCCGGTGAGGCGAACCGGGCTGGCGAGGCCTGGAGAACGGACGATGTCCGTGACCACGCGAGAAAACCACGCAGCGAGTTCCACACCGTCTCCCCGGTGGGCAGTTGCGTTGCGCACCAAATCCTGCGCTTCTTCTAGCAAGCCGCGTGCATGGGCGGGGGACTGGCAGTGGGTAGCGAGTTCGCTGAGGTCTGTGAGTGATTCGTGCAGTGGCATAAAGGCTTAAGTTCCCTTTCCATCAGGGGCGTTCTAACCCTTCAATGTAGCACTCGGGGGTGCCAGCTCTGGCTAAGACAGGTGCGGTGCACGATCCCCAAGAGGACAGCGGAAAACGAAAGCCGCCGCCTACCATGCCCCTTAAACGGGGAGGTAGGCGGCGGCTTAAAAGCTCTTTTGTCCTGTCCTAGTGAGTCACGAGTACAGCGGCAAAAGTGCGCTGTTGAAACCAGCTAGTGTTTAGCGGGACGTGAACGGCAGGAGAGCGTCTTGATCTCCTTGTAGTCAACCTTCTCAATGCCCTCGGCCTTGAGCGGGTTCTTCTTCGGGCGACGGGTCTGCTCCATACGGAACTTCTTGTGATTATTACGCTTGACAGCCATTGTATGGGTACCCCTTTACCAGCTGGACTTGCGAACGCCCGGCAGCTCACCACGGTGAGCCATGCCGCGCATACGGACACGGGACAGACCGAACTTGCGGAGGTAACCGCGCGGACGTCCATCGGCGGAGTCGCGGTTACGGACGCGGACGCGAGCAGCGTCGCGCGGCTGACGGTTCAGCTCGAACTGCGCCTCGAGGCGCTCTTCGTCCGGGGTGTTCGGGTTCTTGATGATTGCCTTGAGCTCAGCGCGACGCTCCGCGTAGCGGGCGACGATTTCCTTGCGCTGCTCGTTCTTGGCGATCTTTGACTTCTTAGCCATAAATTATCGCTCCTCGCGGAATTCGACGTGCTTGCGGACGATCGGATCGAACTTCTTCAAGGTGATGCGATCCGGGTTGTTGCGCTTGTTCTTACGGGTCACGTAGGTGTAGCCGGTGCCCGCAGTGGACTTCAGTTTGATGATTGGACGGATGTCATTACGTGCCATCTTTAGATCTTCTCCCCACGTGCGCGAATCTTGGCCACGACGGACTCGATGCCGTCACGGTCGATGATCTTCATGCCCTTGGTGGAAACATTCAGGGTGATGGTACGGCCCTCAGAGGGCAGGTAGTACCGACGACGCTGCACGTTGGGGTTCCAACGGCGCGAGGTGCGGCGGTGCGAGTGCGAGACCTGCTTGCCGAATTCCGGCTTGCGGCCCGTTACCTGGCAAATAGCCGACATGGGTCTTCTTTCTCCTAGCCGCCCA
>QWCP01000341.1_pt1 | contig 23730 bp, 21 predicted proteins | sample 1972561 | NCBI WGS metagenome assembly QWCP01 (sample SAMN09866705, study PRJNA288562) | Human vaginal metagenome isolate pre4_vaginal, whole genome shotgun... | isolation source: vagina | host: Homo sapiens | place: USA: California
TGTTATATTCAGCTAATACATACTTGGAATGCCGCTTAGCATAAGAAATAGCCCACATTCGATATGCTGTGAGTCTTACTGTCGTAAGGGTTATGAGCTTATTTTTTACACAGTTTTTGTCCGGGTAGTGGTGAATATGCAGCAGACAGATTTGATTACCGCAAAACGCTTGTATTGCAAGGCCTAAGACATGATTTCTTACACACTTTTGGCCTATAACCCCCTATTGGTACGGTGGCACCAAGCGACAGAAACTGACGTAGTGAACAAAAGGAGTTAAGCCCAAAAACTGCGTCTAAAAAACGTGTTTTCGTTGAAATACAGATGAATTGAAACTAGCAAGTTGAAATACTGAAGAATTAAAATACCAGGAAAATTAGGCACAACTAAGCTAAAAGTCGAGTATTCAGCATTACGTACGATTTTTGTAAAACATGTTTTCGCATATATCAGACACCACAATTATGCATGCATAGTCAGGCATGGATAATCAGCTTCAGAACATTGGATTCTCATAACTAAAGCCATGCTGAAACATCTTGCGCAAATGCCATTGCGGTATTATAGCCCAATTGCGCAGTTTTATAATATTAGAAAGCGCGCAAAATATCTCATACGATATCCTGCACGCTTTATTCAACATACGTTTATTTTTTATACCTACAACCAGTAAACGTAACTTCTACTCAACTGTTGTACGATTGTTGCGTATTCCACTTAAATCAACTTCTTCAAGCGGAATAACCTTAGTATGATTCTTAATCTTGTAACCAACATACAAAATCAAGAACAACGGCACAGACATGTACGTAATGCCAATAGCCTGCCAGTTAAGAGTTGCAAATGAGTGCAAATCCTGACCAACAATAACTAGAACGCACAGCAAGAATGCTACAATCGGACCGAACGGATACCACTTTGCGCGGTATACTAAATCATCCAAAGAATGCCCTTGCGCCACATACGCCTTACGGAAACGGTAGTGAGCCGCTGCAATACCAGCCCAAGCGATAAAGCCTGTTAAACCACTTGCTGCGACCAGGAACATGTATATTTGCGAACCAAAGATACTCATAAAGAATGTGAACAAAGCTACCACAAATGTTGCAAGCAAAGCTGGAACTGGAATACCACGGAAGCTTACCTTACCGAAAACTTTCGGAGCATTACCATCCTTTGCAAGAGCATAAAGCATTCGCGTTGACGCATACATACCGGAATTTGCTGCAGAAATAACAGAAGTCAAAATCACAGCATTCATAACAGCTGCAGCAGCCGCAAGACCTGCACGTTGGAACACAAGAGTGAATGGGCTAATAGCAATATCCGTTACGTCAGATCCAAGCAAATTCTTGTCAGTGTAAGGAATAATGCACGCAATAACGAAAATAGCGAGGATGTAGAAAAGAAGAATACGCCAGAACACTTGCTTAACAGCCTTCGGAATACTCTTTTCTGGCGTTGCTGACTCTCCAGCAGTAATACCAATAAGCTCAGTACCTTGGAACGAGAAGCCAGCAATAGCAAACGCACACAACACAGCAGGAATACCACCAGCGAATGGAGCATCCTTATGAGTGAAGTTTTGCAAGAATGGTGCCTTGCCGCCAATAATGCCAACAATCGTCAAGGAACCAATAACAAGGAATACTATTACTGCAACGACCTTCACAATAGAAAGCCAATATTCTGTTTCACCAAAGCACTTAACTGTAAGAACGTTAATCAGCAAAATAAGCATAAGAACTGCCAATGAGAAAATCCATATTGGCACTTTCGGGAACCAGTATTGCAACACGATTGCTGCAGTACTAACGTCTACAGCCACCGTAATAGCCCAGTTAAACCAGTAGTTCCAGCCCATTGCAAAACCAAGCGCAGGATCAATAAAACGTCCGGAATACGATGCAAACGAGCCACTAATAGGCATGAACGTAGCCATCTCACCAAGAGATGTCATAAGGAAATAAACCATGATGCCGATTGCGCCGTACGCAAACAAAGCGCCGCCAGGACCAGCCATGTGAATTGTTGCACCGCTGGCAACAAACAGACCGGTACCAATGCTGCCACCTAAGGCAATCATAGAAATATGTCGCGTTTTTAAAGCGCGGTGAACATCGTGATTCTGCTCAGAAGTTTGTGTGGCAGTAGATGATAATGAATCACTCATTTTTCCTCCTTCTTAACACAATCAGAGGCAAAAACAAGCAACAGCGTGCGTGTCGATAGCGCTCCGCAGCGAATGCCGACTCGCTGCGACAGTACTTGGCATATTAAACCAAGTCCCAGCATACTACCTTTGGGAATCAGCAGTAAACTTCGGCGCTCTCCCCTTTGGCAAACATTCATCGCTTTCCCTAGCTCATGCCTGCTACTCTTGTTGAGCGCGACCTCTGGTCGATGGTGTTCATTTTTAGTACGACTTGCAGACAAACAGTAAAAAATACGGCGTGGCGCATAAAAATTGGAAATAATAACAAAAAAACGCCACTTCATAAGAAGTGACGTTTAAAATTTGTGGAGCTAGGGGGATTCGAACCCCCGACCCCCTCCATGCCATGGAGATGCGCTACCAGCTGCGCCATAGCCCCGTTTTTATTTATGCCGTTCAAACGAACCTTTGATAGAATACAACAAATTCGTAGTCTTTCCAAATGCGGCGTGTCGAATCATACGCATACAACACATGCACAATACCGCACTTTCAAGCGGATACCAATCCACATATGACGCACACAAAACACAACAGACCACACCGAAACTCAGTAAGCGCCACTCAGCAATATCTTCAATACGTTACCCCCAGCAAATCAGCCATGTAACTACGAATTACTATTAGCTCCGCCTGAAACTTGACCACTTCCTGGCGCAGTAGTACTAGTTGATGATCCACTACCACTGCTACTACCAGATCCAGCACCGGCATTAGCTCCCGCGCCTGCAGTTGAAGTATCACTTCCCGAACTATTGCCGCCAAAACCATCGCCTGAATTTGAACTACTGCTATTATTATTCGTATCCGCGCCAGATTCGTTATCTGTATGACCATTCACAGTACTGTCAACATTCTCGTGACTATGCAAATTCTTGCCATTATCTTCATCAGTTGGTTCTTGCGTTGTAGTGTCATTTTCAACAGGTTTCTTATGCTCCACTCGCATATTCTGATTGTTGCGTTGCTGCGGTTGAGGCTGCTGTTGCTGCTGTGGAGCTTGCTCCTGCTGATTCATATTATCGGTGCCTTTACCTTGCGTAAAAAGCAGCACTACGCAAGCGGTAACAACAACAGCCAACAATGCACTCAAAACAGCAATAATAATCGTCGCATGTCGGCTACCAGTATGACGAGCAGGCTCAGGCGGCACAGCATTATAATTTGAACGAATAGCTTGCGATAACGGTATTGGTTCAGCAAGAGAACCTTCCGACAATGCCATGTCTTCTTCACGCTGCTTGCGCAATGCTGAAAGCTCTAAAATACGCGTATTTTCTAATTCTGGATTACGAACTTGTGAACTTACTGTGCGTCCAGCAATTGCGTCAAAAGGCTGCGTTGGTTGCGTTAACTGCTCAGGCTGAGTTGGCTGCATAGCCTGAGTGGATTGCGCAGATGAATCATATTGTTCTCTAGGAATAAATAGATTATTTCCATCTTCCGAAGGATCATCCTGCCATGGTGAAACATCAGATGAATATGGCATATGAATACCATCTCCCGTACTTTGAGAACTAGTTTGCGCATTATCAGCATTATTTGCGATATTATTTGCGATATTATTTGCAGCATTATTTACGGCATCAGCATTATTACGCAAATCCACAGTATCACTGCTCGCAGTGCGTTCAGCGACATTATTTGCATTTGCTTCCGCTAGCTTGCGAGACGACGCATGAATCACATTTTGATACAATTGGGAAGCTACTGCCGACACAATCGAACCAACAGCTACACCTATAACTGAACCAGCAATACCAATTTTAGAAGCAAGCAAAAACGACGTCACTGCTGCAAGCGAGCCAGCTAATACTTGCGTAAACGATATGCCTTTGAAGAAATTCTTCACGTATGTACCCTACATCTACCAATAGCATTAACAAATATAAGGCAATCTGCCCAACACTATTACCGATTTGTTACCAACAATGATGGTAGCACTCAATACAGGAGTTGCACAGTATTGCCTCATAAACTCTTACAACAACGTCACAAGATAATCACATGCTCATTGCAACAACATGCTCAACACAACACAACACAACAAACTATAGTGAAGCTGAATTCAATGAAGTTGATTGCAACGTTACTTTTTTACACAAAGACGCTTGCTTCACTTTTTTCTCATCGTAATGTTCACCAAAACTTGCAATAATAATAGCTGCAAATATTAACGCAAATCCCACGAATGCCATATTTGACACATGCTCATGATAGAACAACGTAGAAAATAGCAGTGTGAATAAGCTTTCAGTGCACATAATGACGGAAGCGTTCGCAGTAGAAAGATTCACCAAACTATGGTTTTGCATAATCTGTGCAACTACTGTTACTACTACAGTAAGATACAACATATTAGCAATAATTGTTACATGGTCAGCACCATGAAAGTTTGGCAGTGGCTCACTTATAAGAGCACCTGCCATAAAGAGCACTGCAGAGACAGCAAATTGCCCGAAAGTTAATGTCACAGGATTATATTTACGTGAATAGTATGCAAGGAACGTCAAATTAAACGCAAATACTGCTGCACAAATGAGCGTAAGTACATCTCCATACGATAGCGTCAGCACAAGCATTCCTGGTTTTAATGCCACAAAACCGACTCCTGCCACACAAGTTACTGCAGCTATCAAACCTAATAATGTTGGCTTTTTCTTCACAATAAGCCAAGCTGAAAATGGCGCAATCACACAATAAGCTGCTGTAAGAAAAGCGCTGCGTCCCGGATCAATTGATCGCAAACCTTCAGTTTGCAACACTAACGTAGCATAGTAGGTAACGCCAGTAAGTAACGAAGGAATAATTAATGTAGCAGTAAAGGTTTTACGAAGCGTATTGAAGAAAATAACGGCCATAATAGCGCACGCACCAACCATACGCACACCCATCAGCCATTGAACAGGAAAAACCTCAAGCGCATATTTTGAAGAAACATAGCTGCCACCCCAAATAGCAGCACAAATAAGCAGCATGAATTGAGCTGTACGAACACCCTTACCTTGAGGCATGCCAGATTGATTGGTTAACGATTGAGCCGTTACATCCTTCACCTTCATAATGCTTCCCCTTCAACTATAAAAGTTGATTCTTTAAAATTTCTCTTTTGTAAAGCATTTTAACTTATAAAGTACACAGAATAGCCTTAAAAACGTGAAAAGTACAACTTTTTGGCGTTTCCCCGGAAAATTTCCGACGTACAACTCGAAAAACTCGAACACCCGACTCTTTTACTTTATTTATTTCACATATCGCGAAATCGGTGATTTATATCACAAGTACATAACTTTTTACATCACACACTCGAATCCTCCTCATAATCAGCGTAATGTAGCTATAAATACGTAATGTAATTGCACACTATAAGCGTGAGGCAATACTGTTTAAAACGAAAGGAATTATTATGGCAACACTTACAGCCGATATGAAGGAATTTATTGCGAATAATTTGGCTTGGATTGCAACAGTAAGCAAAGATGGCGAGCTTGATTTGGGACCAAAAATGTCTATGTTCGTGCTTGACGACAACCACCTTGCCTACCACGAGCGCACTGCAGGCCAGCATTATAAGAACTTGCAAGGCGGCAGCCAGTTGGTTGTAGCAGTTGCTAATTTGGCAGAAAAGAAGGGTTATCGCTTCCGCGGAACCGTAACTCTTCACACGGATGATGCGATTTACGAAGAGCAAGTTCGCGTTGCCGAAGAAAAAGGCACAAAGAAACCAGCTGCAGTTCCAGTTATGGAAATCACTGAGATTCAGGATTTGACTTCTGGCGCTACTGCCGGTAAAACAATTGCGAAAGATTAATACATCGTCATTCAGTCGTGTGGATATTCGTGAGGTAGAGATTTGAGATTTTTCGCACTGAACGAAGGACGCTCGCACTATAAGCGCTCGCTGCTGAGCTTGCACGGAAAGTCCACTGGACTTTCCGTCTGAGCAAGCTCACGCTCCGACCTGCTTTCGCGCGCGCTTTGATGGAGCTTGAAATCAATGGGATTTCAAGCTCCATCAAAGCGTGATTTGGCATGTGAAGCACGGTGTGCTTAACGCTCGCGCGGGCAACGCGCTCGCTACTGAGCTCAAGTTGAAAGCACACTGTGCTTTCAACTTGAGCAAGCTCAGCGAATCGAAGTGACTTCTCGCGCATTATGCAGCTCGAAGTCGTCGATTCGCAAAGAATGAGCGCGAAAGCAGGTCGTCGCGCAAAACGCCGAATTACTACGTTTCAAGCAAGCAGCATACAATATCGAGTGGCGTTCGTCCTCAACGGCGAAGATGAACACCACTCAATTTTTTTATTTGATTATTTTATTTGATTATTTAGTTGTCGCTAATTTACTTCGTTTCTTTACGCAATGCTTGCAATCTAGCGTTCATTTCTTCCGCTTTCTTCTTCTCGAAGTAATACATTACTGCAGCAATAGCAATCGGGAAAATAACAGTGAACACAATCCACCCGCAAACCACTAATGGTTCATCTTTGAATGAAATCCATCCAACAATCACCGATACAATAAATTGAATAGCAATTGGCGGCACTAACGCAAAAACGAATTTTGCAAGGTTTGACATACGCTCATTCGACCAAAAAATAGCAAATACTCCATAGCCTATGCCTATAACAAATGTTGCTACAGCATAAGCTGCAATTCTGTTTCCAACCGCGCTATGCGCTAACAAGCTCGACACAAAACTGATTGCAGTAAAAATAGTGCACCCTATGCCAATGCCTTTAACAATATTTTTTACCATTGTTTTACCTAAAGTTGTAACTTGCTTTTCCATAATAATCATTTCCTTTTTAAGTATTAAAAAATTAGTATTAAAAAATTAGTATTAAAAAATTAGTATTAAAAAATTAGTATTAAAAAAATACGCTTAAAACTACATTCCTAAGCGCTTTTTGAATCCTGCTAAGCATCTGCGACTAATCCACTCAACGCTTCCGTCGTCCATTTTTACGCTCATACTTCCGCCGAATCCTGGATCAACTCGAACAATGCGATTCAAGTTCACGATTGCGGATTTAGATATGCGCACAAAAGACGCAAATTGCGGATTGTCAAAATCCATGAGGCGCTTGTAAGATACGCACTCGCCTTTATCACTGTGAATGATTACGCGCGAATTTTCTACGCAAATCATAATCACATCTGGCTCGTGCATCACAATAATCGAATCGTTAATATAACCATATATAAACGAATTATTGTTGCTATTTGCCGTATTCGCAGTATTATTTTCAGCATTCGCAGGATTATTTTCAGCGCTGCTTACTTCTGCAGTTTTAGAATCAATGCCCTGCAATTGCGAAATAATGCGTTTAAGATTATCGTCAATATTGTGAACCGACAACTGAACAGACTGCTCTTCTTCTGGCGGCACAATAGCAATTGTTACTTTCATCAAGCCTCCCTTCCGTATACTACCGTTAGCGTTTGCTAGCTTTTGCTAAGTTTTCTTAGCATTTGCTAGCTTTTTGTTTTGTAATTTTGACTATACGGCACTGTAAATAGTCTGTCTTTACAAAATCGCTAAACGGTAGTTTTCGGGTTTTAAGCGGCAAATAAGTGGGAAAAATAGAAAATTACGCAGCTCCCCAAATGCGAATAAGACGTTGGCTCGTAGGATCAGCTGCAGGACCTTGATCATAAGCATCCAAACGCCAATGAATCGAGCCGTCCGCGTTAAGGCTTGGAATTAAGCGCGCCCAACGACCATTTCCCATTCCGCCAATCGTCTTATAAGAAGGATCTACCTTGTCTAATCCAAGCAGCTTATGAACAGTTTGAGAAAGGCAAGAGCCGTGAGAAAACACTAGTAGATCGCGGTCAGAACCGGTTTTGCGCGTCCACTCTTCAACAGTCGCAGCTGCACGCTCGCCAACTTCTTGTTTCGTTTCTGCACCGTGACGAAGTTCTCCACCCTCGCCTTTTACCCAAGCGTTAAAATCTTCCGGCCATTGTTCGCTAATCTGCTGGCGGTTCAATCCTTCCCACTCACCAAAAAAGCGTTCGCGCACGCCATTTTCAACATGCACATGAAGCCCAATCTTATCTGCAAAAGCATGAGCTGTTTGCTGCGCGCGAATAAGTGGAGAAACAATCGCCACAAAACTAGCGTCCGCTTCTTCCGGCGTAATGCGCACATGCTCAGCACTATTCGGATCCTTTGGATCTTCCAAGTCGGAAGCGCCAAAAAGCACACGCAAAGCTTTACCAGAACGAGTCACCTGATCCATTCCAGAATCATCCAAAGCAATATCAATCATGCCTTGCAAACGGAACTGTGCATTATACGGAGTTTGACCGTGGCGAATAAGCATAACAGAGCGAGCAATTCCTTCGTGCGCACTATTAATGGAATTATTGACGTTACCCGCAACATTTTCTACGAAATCAACCATGGTTTGTACCGTACTTTCTTCTTACTTCTCAGTTTCGCTAGCGTCTTGAATCTCGCTAGCATTTTCAGTTTCGCTCATATGTTCCGGAAGTTGCAAATCGATAGCAGGGCAATCGTTCCACAGGCGCTCTAAACGATAGAACGCACGTGCTTCCTCATGCATCACATGAACCACGAAATCACCGAAATCAAGCAGAATCCACTGAGCTAATTCCAAGCCCTCTCGAGACAAAGCCTTACGCTTATTATCTTTCAGGAACAAATCTTTTTCAATTTCTTCAGCAACAGCCAATACTTGACGCTCATTAGAAGCAGAAACAACTAACATAGCATCCGTAATACCAAGCAAACTACTCACATCAAAAGCCTGTGCATTCGTAGCTTTTAACCTATCTGCGGCAGCGGCAGCAATACGAACCGCATTAATTGAGCTTTCTAAAGCTGTCATAATGTTAGTACTCCTTAACTATCAAGTGTTTTATTAGCGTTCCCAAGCCGGCTTCCAGCCTTCTACTACATGCTGAGTATTTTCCGAATACACCATAGAATCCGACGGAACATCGTGACGCACTACAGAACCTGCACCCGTAGTAACTCCATCTCCCACAGTAACTGGAGCCACAAACAGATTACCTGCACCAACGTGAGCACCCGAACCAATCGTTGTATGATTTTTATGCACGCCATCGTAATTTGCTGTAATCGTGCCACCACCAATATTCGTATGCTCACCCAAGTCAGCATCGCCAATATAACTTAAGTGCGGCACTTTCGTACCATTGCCAATATGCGCTTTCTTCATTTCCACGAAAGCACCAGCTTTCGTTTCTTCACCAAAAACGTTGCCTGGACGCAAATATGTCCACGGACCAATGTTAGCAGCCTTACCAATATGCGATTCCTGCACGCGAGAACGTTCTACCACAGCATTCTCATCAATTTGCGCATCAATAAGCGTCGTATAAGGACCAACTACAGCACCACTTGCAACCGTAGTATGACCTTGAAGGAAACAACCTGGAAGCACAGTAACATCTTGAGCAAGCGTTACATCATCTTCAATCCAAGTCGTATCTGGATCAAGAATCGTCACACCTTCAAGCATCCACTTTTCGCAAACGCGCTTATTATGCGCTTTCGCGAGCGCAACCAATTGCACTCGCGTATTGACACCTTCTACACTTAATGGATCTGCAGCAGACATTGCACCAACATGACCAAACTTGCGAGCATGTTCTAATGCATCCGTTAAATAGAATTCACCTTGAGCATTTTGAGCATTCAGATTTGCGATAGCATCACAAAGCACCGCAGCGTCAAACACGTATACGGAAGTATTTACTTCGTGAATCGCAAGTTCTCCAGCATTTGCATCCTTATGTTCAACAATACGTAACACGTCACCATTAGCTTCACGAACAATACGGCCGTAGCCAGTAGCATCGTCTAATACTGCTGTAAGAACAGTTGCCACATTGCCATGATTGTTATGGAAATCAACTAAAGATTGTAAAGTTTGCGTATCTAGTAATGGCATATCGCTTGCGGCAATCAGCACAGCACCTTGTACTGGTTCGCCAGTTTCGTTGTGAGCGATTTCGTTAAGATCTTTAATAGCACATTGCACTGCGCGGCCAGTGCCAGGCTTTTCATCCTGATTGACAATAAGAACACTATTGTTGTAACTAATGGCAGCTTCCGTTACACGCTGAGCCTGCGCATGCACAACTACAGCAAGCTTTCCAGGATTCACACCAATCATAGCGTCCATAACACGGTTAAGAAAAGTTTTTCCAGCGAACATATGAAGAACCTTTGGTGTCGCCGAACGCATACGCGTTCCTTCGCCAGCCGCCAAAATAATTGCTGCAGCTACTTTATTCTTTTCCACTCGTGCTCCTTCGCTATATGGTATACATCATTATTGTTACTATCTTTCATTCTATTACGTCTTATCGTCCAGAAAAAACGTACGTTTCAAACAAAAGACAGAGACAAAAATGCAAAAACGCTACCCGGGAAACCCAAGTAGCGTCTGCAGCAAGCTCCCTCACCTGGATTCGAACCAAGACAAAGGGTTCCAAAGACCCGTGTGCTGCCATTACACCATGAGGGAACGGCGGAAAAAACCGCCAAGTCACCATTATGCCATAATATTAAAAAACGTCAAATTGGCGTGGCGCACAGGCACATTACTGGTTTTACGCAAATAAGAAGCCTTGACCGTGATGCTCTGGATAAGTATCGAACAGCTTAGCAACCGAACCATCCTCAAACACTGCTTTAATAGCACTTGCAAGAAGCGGAGCGATTGAAAGAACAGTTAAACCATCCCAACGCTTTTCTTCTGGAATTGGCACAGTATCAGTCAAAACCACTTCGCGAGCGCCACAAGCCTTCAAACGTTCAACTGCAGGACCAGAAAGCACGCCGTGAGTTGCAACAACAGTAACCGACTTAGCACCAGCTTCCTTCAATACGTTGCAAGCACCAGCAATAGTTCCAGCAGTATCAATCAAGTCGTCAACCATCACGCAATCGCGACCAGCAACGTCACCAACTACGCGATTTGCAACCGTCTTGTTAGGGCAAGTGATATCACGAGTTTTATGCACAAAAGCCAAAGGACCGCCGCCCAAGCGCTGCGCCCACTGCTCTGCTACGCGAATACGACCTGCATCAGGAGACACAACAGTTACGTTTGCAAGATCATCACGGAAACGATCACGTACGTAATCAACCAAAACTGGCATAGCAATCAAATGGTCAACAGGACCATCAAAGAATCCTTGAGACTGAGCAGCATGCAAATCAACACTCATGATGCGATCAGCACCAGCAGTTTTCAGTAAATCAAACATCAAGCGGCAAGAAATAGGCTCGCGACCACGATGCTTCTTATCTTGACGAGAATAGCCAAGAAGTGGACATACTGCAGTAATAGAGCGAGCAGACGCACGTTTCAAAGCATCAATCATAATCAACTGTTCCATAATGGACTTGTTGACGGGATCACTGTGACTTTGTAACACGAACACGTCAGTGCCACGAACGGACTGCGTATAACGAACATACATTTCACCGTTAGCAAAATCGTATGCTGTTGTTTCCAATACATCAATACCAAGCTGATTCGCTACATCACGCGCAAGCTTCGGATGGGCGCGACCGGTAACGAGAACAAGGTTTTTATCTGGCTTTCCTTCAAGGACGATGCTCACCATATCTCCAAACATTAGTTCGCTTTAGTTCGCGAAATGAACATAATTAATAGTAACTTTTTGCACAGACGATAAACGACAAGCCGAAAAATCAATAGTTACGCACGATACAAACCATGCTTAACTATATACTGAACTACACCGTCAGGAACTAAATACCATACTGGCTCACCATGCTCAGCACGTCTACGTACGTCAGTAGAAGAAATAGACAATGCTGGAATTTCTAAAATATCAACAGGCAAATGCTGTGCGTCACAATGAACCATGTCGTCACAATGAACTACTACGCCAGTATCATTGGTATGTGGTTCGCGAGGAAGCAATGGTGAATTAGAATCTGCCAGCTTTTCTGGTCTCGAATATCCAGGACGAGTAACAGCCACAAACCGCGCTAAGTTCCACATTTCGCGCGCATGCTTCCATTGCATAATTTCAGCAACAGCATCAGCACCAGTAATGAAGAACAGTTCGGCATCCGGATGCTGAGCATGAATATCTCGCAAAGTATCAATAGTGTAGGTTACTCCCGGTCGATCAATATCTACGCGAGAAACAGTAAATTTTGGGTTTGAAGCAGTGGCGATCACCGTCATTAAATAGCGGTCTTCAGCATTGGTAACTTTTTTATCGAGCTTAAACACTGGTCTACCAGTTGGCACGAAAATAACTTCATCTAAATCATACACCCAAGCAACTTCCGAAGCTGCTACCAAGTGACCATTATGAATGGGATCAAAAGTGCCACCCATAATACCAATACGTTGACGCTCATGTACATTGCCGCGCGTAGAAATGCGCCTATGCTTCAATCTTGCTACTACGGCAGGCGCAGCTTCTTTACCTGTAAACGAACCCTGAAACAAATCAGACATACGACGTTCTTCATCAGCGTGTAGCTCAGGATTCATACGTTTCAGATTCCTTATCTTCTGCTTGAGTTTCATTCACGAGACCAGAAGCCACATTAGCACCGTCTGGATTAATGTTACCCATTTCTTCATTCCACTCATCTTGCACAACGCGTTGAATTTCAATGAAAGTTGGCAGCGGAAAATCTGGCTGATACGCACTGCGAATACCCGCTACAGCTTCAGTAATACGCGGCAATATGGCTGTCATAGCGTCAATATCATGTTCACGTTCTAATTCACTAAATTTAGCAATATGTTCTTCCATGCGCCGCATGCACTCAAGAACGTTTTCAAATGCAGACTCATCAGGAAGTGTTACATCACGAGCATCAGCGTCAGGCCAGCCCATTAATACAGCATCAGCATATTCAAGTGACGAACGTTGCGAAGCGGAAGCAATACCATCTTCAATTTGCACTAGAAAAACGTATCTCACAATAGATAAGCGCTCAGCGGCAATATTAAGAGCTTCAGCTGGAGTCAAATTCACGTCATTATTAGGCATACTCTTACCTTACCGCCACGTGACTATTAAGACCAGAACATCTACTTTTTAATTTGCTTACTGTGGCGCGCCGCTCCAAACGCGAGAAAACCACCCCACATTTGGAGGGTCTAAGACCGCACAACACTCCAAACGCGAGAAAACCACCCCACATTTGGAGTGCGCGAACGTACATGCTCAGTGCAAAAACTACTCGCGTATTTGACCGTCTCCGTAGCCAATCCACTTGGTTGTTGTCATTTCACGCAAACCCATAGGACCGCGCGCATGCAATTTTTGTGTTGAAATACCAAGTTCAGCACCAAAACCAAATTCTCCACCATCCGTGAATCGCGTTGAAGCATTGACCATCACTACCGCCGAATCAACATTGCTAATAAAACGCTGAATAGTTGAGTAATCTTCAGCAAGAATAGTTTCAGTATGCCCCGTAGAATATTGCGCAATATGAGCAGCTGCAGCATCTGCATCTTCCACAATTTTTACACCCATATTGAGTGACAAATACTCGCGCTTCCAATCTTCCGTAGTAGCATGCTCAAGCTGTAAACCAGCAATATGAGCAGCTTGCAAAATATTGTAAGACGTATCGTCAGCATGCAATGTAACCTTATGTTCAGCTAAAGCAGCAGCAATTTGTGGTAAAAATTCTTGCGCAACACTACGGTGCACCAATAATTTTTCTGCAGCATTACACACGCCTACACGCTGAGTTTTTGCATTGATAATAATTGGTATCGCTTTTTTAATATCAGCGCTTTTATCTACATAAATATGTACGTTTCCAGCACCCGTTTCAATAACTGGCACTGTAGATTCTTGCACAACTGTAGCAATCAAATTTGCGCTACCTCGAGGCACAAGCACATCAACATGACCATGCGCATGCATCATAGCTGTGGCTCCATCCCTACCCAAATCATCAACTGATTGAATAAGATCAGCACTAAGACCAGCTTCTTTAAGCACTGACTGAATCACTGCAATACTTGCTTGATTCGTATGCTGAGCAGCACTCCCACCACGCAATATGGCAGCATTACCAGATTTAATACACAAAGCTGCTACATCAACAGTTACATTTGGGCGAGCCTCATAAATCATACCCATCACACCTATTGGCACACGAACTTGCGAAAGTCGAATACCATTAGGTAGTGTGTAACCTCGCACAACTTCACCTACAGGATCTTGCAATTGAGCAATATTTCGCACGCTTTGTGCAGATTTTATAATGCGTGACTCATCGAATTTTAGTCGATCGAGTTTACCAGCATCCATACCGCGCAATTGAGCTTCCTCAAGATCTTTCGCATTAGCAGAAGCAATACTTGCAGCAGCAGCTTCTAACGCATCAGCCATAGCTTCAAGCAGCGCATTTTTTGCACGAGTATCTGATTTTGTGAATACTCGCCATGCAGTGCGAGCAGCGTCCGCACGATTATTCACTACATCATCAACAGTCAACGCTTTCCTCCTGTAGATTATTATTCGCTTCATTCCTACCGTAGAATGAAAATTGTTACATGTACGAGATTAGCACACGCCCGTTCGCCTAGCGCTTCAGGTACCATAGTTGGTAGCAATTATCAACATTGAAATCAACGATTTATCAGCATCAACAGTTACGGAGGCATTATGGTAACAGATACCGCTATTTTCCATAGCACGCGTTCCACTACGCCAATCTGCACAGCAAAACAAGCAATTCGTCAAGGAATTGCAAAAGATGGTGGTTTATTCGTAACTGATACTCTTGGTAGCAAGCATTACGATATTTCAAAACTTCTAGAAAAGTCATATCAAGAGATTGCTACGGAAATCCTACAACTATTACTGCCTGACTATTCAACACAAGAGCTTGCTGATTGCGTACAACTTGCTTATGGCAGCCAATGGTCTGATGCTGCTATTACGCCACTTCAGCAACTTGGAAATACGCGAGATTTTGTGCTGGAACTGTTCCATGGTCCTACTTGCGCGTTTAAGGATGTAGCGTTACAAATGCTGCCACAGTTGATGTCGCGAACTCAAGCTCAAGGTGACAAAACTACATCAAACAGCGAAAAGAACGTAATGATTCTTACTGCAACTTCTGGAGATACTGGAAAAGCAGCTTTAGCTGGTTTTGCTGACGTACCTGGCACTTCTATGCTTACTTTTTATCCTGAAGGCAAAGTTAGCAGAGTTCAGGAATTGCAGATGACTACGCAGCTTGGCAATAATGTGCAGGTTTGTGCAGTTCGCGGTAATTTTGATGATGCTCAAACAGGCGTCAAACAAATATTCACCAATAGTGAGCTTACGAAAAATCTTGAAGATTCTGCAAATACAACATTATCTTCCGCTAATTCAATTAATGTTGGTCGCCTTGTGCCACAAGTTGTGTACTATTTTGTGGCTTATAAGCAGCTTGTTGAACGCGAAGTCATACAGCTTGGCGATGAAGTTGAATTTTGTGTTCCAACTGGCAATTTTGGTGATATTCTTGCCGGGTATTACGCGAAAATGTTGGGTTTGCCTGTAAAACATCTTATTGTTGCTAGCAATAGTAATAATGTACTATTTGATTTTTTGGTAAGCGGCACTTACAATCGTCAACGCCCATTCCATCACACTGTTGCTCCTTCTATGGATATTTTAGTTTCTTCTAATTTGGAACGCATGTTGTATTACATGTGCGATAAAGACACGCGTTTAATCCAAATGCTTATGAACGATTTACAGCAGTGGGGTGCTTTTGAGATTCCAGAAAATGTGCTCGCAAAGATTCGTTCACTGTTTGGTTGCGGTTGGGCGAATGAGGATCAAATTCGCGAAGCTATTGATGATTGTTGGAATCAATACCAGTATGTGATTGATCCGCATACCGCTTGTGGATATTTCGTCATGCAGCATATGCCACATGACGAAAACGTCCCGAGAGTACTGCTAAGCACTGCAAGCCCGTATAAGTTCCCTCGCGTTGTTGCTGAAGCGTTGCATCTTGAACATGTGCAAGATATGGATGATTTCCAATGCATGGATGCTCTGAGCAAAGTAACTGGTACGAAATCTCCAAGTATGCTAAGAAATCTTGAGCATAAGATTCCTCGTTTTACTGATGTTATTGATATTGCTGAAATGCCTAGCTACGTTCAACAACAAGCTCATCATTTCGCAAAATAACAGTCACAAGAGGTGCTATAAGATGTGAGAGGCTAAGGTGCATACCGCAGCCTCTCACCTATTCATCATCCTTGTTAAACAGATTTTCATACACTTTTGTAATAACGTTTAAATCGTGTCCTTTTCTAGCAGCTGCTGCAAAAAATCTTCGTCTACGCACTAAAGGTTCGAGATTTTTCGTACGCTGGGCAGTTTTACGCCCAAGCTCCCAAGCTGCTTCATTAAATACTCCCGACTCTTGAGCAGAAGCCATACATTGTGCAATTGCAGCAGGATCAACCTTCTTATGTTGTAATTCCATTCGCGTAGCTTTTGCGCCTAACATGCGCGCTATGCAAGAACGAATTACTGTGTGCGCATATTGATAGTCATCAAGAAGATGTAATTCCAGCAAACGTTGAATAACCGCCTCAACAACAACCTCAGAATACCCTTTTTCTTGAAGACGCTGGCGCATATCCATCACAGAGCGAGGAGCATAATCTAAAAGCCGTAAAGCAGCTTCCTTGCAATCGTCTTCATGAGTTGATTGAGCGGCAGAAACTTGCTGAACAATACGAGAACCATGACGAACGAGATTATTCTTAGCTTTTTTCCTGCTGCCAGAACGAAATCGCAAAGCTTTTCTGTCTGTAACTTCTTCCCCAGCAGCAATTGCAGTTGCTGCAGCAATATCTTCAGAAGATTGCATACTGTCTGAAATATCTGAAATATCTGGAACATCTGAATCACTGATGCAGGTAGAGTTGCTGAGAAGTGCTGAGTTTTCATCGCAATCATCGTATTCGTGAGTAGTGATGCTTTCACTGCTGCTACTTTCATCACTGTCGCAACGTTCATCGTCTACATTATATGAAACTGCACTCGTTTCATACGATATGTTGTTTGTAGGATGTTTTGTGCTTCGTAACGCTGTTTTATGCAATAACTGCTTACGAGTACGAGGAATATTGTTATCACTTTCGCAATCTTCCTCTTTAGTAAGCACTACTGGATGTTCACGAAGAAAACTCGCTACACTTATCACCATATTTCATCCGCTTTATAAGCCCAACTTACTGTTACTTTTGCTGACACATCTTTTGCTGCAGCATTTTACTTTGTATCTCTTTACTTTGTATCTGTATCAGTATCTTCAGCTTGGTTTAGTTCAGTATCTTCAGCAAATTGATCTTTGGACTGCATTAAACCTAATGAAGCTTTAATTTTTTCACTAATTTCTTCAGTAATAGCTGGATTATCCTTCAAGAACTTACGAACATTTTCACGACCTTGACCAAGCTGATCGCCTTCATAAGTAAACCATGAACCAGATTTCTTAATAACATCAGCCTGCAAGCCCATATCAATAACGGAACCTTCAGTAGAAATACCCTCACCGTACAGTACATCAAATTCAGCAGTCTTAAATGGCGGAGCCATCTTGTTCTTTACAATCTTCACTTTGGTGCGATTACCAACAGCTTCTTCACCATTTTTAATAGTGGAAACGCGCCTAATATCCATACGCACAGACGCATAGAATTTCAGAGCTTTACCGCCAGTAGTAGTTTCTGGATTACCAAAGAATACGCCAATTTTTTCTCGAAGCTGATTAATAAAGATAGCAGTAGTACCAGCTTGAGAAAGAGCACCCGTCATTTTACGCAACGCTTGACTCATTAAACGAGCTTGTAAACCGACGTGACTATCTCCCATGTCTCCATCAATCTCAGCTTTTGGAACCAAAGCTGCTACAGAATCAACTACAATCACGTCTAAAGCACCAGAACGAATAAGCATATCTGCAATCTCCAGCGCCTGCTCACCATTGTCTGGTTGAGAAACAATCAAAGCATCAGTATCAACGCCTAATTTACGAGCGTACACTGGATCAAGCGCATGCTCAGCATCAATAAATGCTGCCACACCACCATTACGCTGAGCATTAGCAACAATATGCAAAGCTAATGTTGTTTTACCTGAAGATTCAGGACCATACACTTCCACAATACGACCACGAGGCACACCACCAATTCCTAAAGCAGTATCTAATGCCAATGAGCCAGTAGGAATAACTTCTACATCCTGCATAGGCTTATCGCCTAAACGCATTGCGGAACCTTTGCCATACTGTCGTTCAACATTAGCCAGTGCAGTTTCTAATGCTGCTTGGCGACGCGGATCGGCCTTATCTGCATCAATAAGGCGATCAATATTACTTTTATTTTTTGTTTGCGCCATGTCTGCTACTCCTTTCGCATACCGTTATGTATCGAACGACCTTAGTTCCACACATGTTGCTCACACAAGTGCTCTGAAACAATGTGGATAAAAGCTACAAGCCATAACCACTACAGCACCCATTGATTGCAATCACTTAACAATTCAAGTATACACAATATACGAACATTTGTTCGATATTGCGTGTCTTATTAACATCAACTCAACACACTCAAGCAACCATGCTTAACGAGCAGGCATAGGAGGAGCATTATGATCTTTACCCCACCGCTTACTATCAGGAATACCCATATGATCACATAAAACATTCCACACAACGCGAGGCTCAACGCCAGCTTCTAACGCATCATAAGCGTTCATACCATGCAACTTTTGCAAGCCCTGATCGCGCGCAATACTACGACCTAATTCACGCCCAAAAATCTCTTCAAGCAACTGCCAAAATTCACGCTCGCGCATACATTCCCCTAATTGTTATTACCATAAGCAACACTCAACGCATTATTCAATAATGTGAGAAGATTATACACAGTAGCGTTACGAACTTCTTCACGACCACCCGATAATCTCAATTCAAAAACAAGCACAATATTGTTACTATCGCTGTAATCCCACATATTATTCACGCACTCACATTTAAGCTCTAAACGAGCCTTACAAACAAGGTCACTATGGAAATTACTAACACTCGGTAAGCATAAACCAACATACACTAAACCAGCAGGCTTATTACCATCAGAGCCAGGTCCTGCAACACCAGTAGTAGATAGACCAACTATAGGAAAACAGGAAGCATCTCCATCAGAAGCATCATACGACCATCCACCACCGCGATACACGCGAGCAGCACCCACTGCCATTTGCATAGCAACATCCGGATGAACCGCACCTTCAGTCTGCAACAGATGAGCATTTACACCCAATATTTTCGCTTTGGCATGAATATCATACGTAACAGCAGAACCACAAAATACCCGAGAAGCTCCAGGAACAGACACAAAAGCATCAGCCAACAGTCCACCAGTTAACGATTCAGCAGCAGCAATATGCAAACCTTGCTGCAAACTTTGATCTAACACACTCGCAGCAAGCGAGTAAACAGAAGTTGATGCAGAAAAAGTCGATAAATTTTTCATATTACACTCGATATACTCAGTTTCATACTCAGTCTACTCGCATAAGCTTACGACAGTAATCCATGGTTATCGCATACAATACGACCAAATATGCTTGTAGCTTACAGCTTCTCTTAGCACAACACTACAAAAGCATCTCTAAGAAAAACCGTAAGCTACAAACTATAAGTTGCTCGCAACAAGTTACATGCAATATAACAACAAATATTATTACTCCTGTGGAGGCGGTGGCACCGGCAATCCCGAATGCCTACCTTGAGAACGATCAACCGTATGCTTATCAAAAAATGCGCTATATATGTACAAAACTGCAGAATAGAAGGCAAAACCTAAGGAAATGCCAAGCAAGCCAAACGCCACAGCATAGTACGAAATAATCCAAGCAGGAAGTGAAGCAGCATAGAACGTAGCAATAATAGGGGCAATAATCATAGCAATGCCAATAGATTGAGTTAACGTCTTATACTTTCCAGCAGAAGAAGCTGCAATTACTTTGCCACCATTATGAATAACATAAAAACGCACCGCAGTAATAGCAATCTCGCGCACTAAGAACAAGATTGTTATCCACCAATAAATTTCGCCGAATACTGAAGCGATAATTAACGCAGCCAATATGAGAATTTTATCAGCAATTGGATCAAGCAACTTACCTAATTCAGTAACTTGGTTATATGTACGAGCCATCCAACCATCAAGCTTATCCGTTGCAGCTGCAACAACAAACAACACAAAAGCAGCCCAACGCACTGGAACAGAATTGAAGCCCCATGCGCCCGCACACAAATATAAGCCAATAAAAATAAGCGACAATATAATGCGTGCATAAGTCACTATATTTGGAGCACAATTCCAACCATCAAAAAGCGATGATTTTGCATTCTTCTTCATACCCATATCCTTCATAATATCGCACAATGAAAACTTCTGCATTACCACGAGCACACTTATTGCATGAATACTATCGTATACCACTGCACTATGCTACAACGAGTCAGACTCGCCACGAATAAATGCCAAAACTTTCGGCAAATCTTCAGGCTGAACCAAAACTTCGCGAGCTTTAGAACCTTCAGAAGGTCCAACAACGCCACGAGATTCCAGCAAATCCATCAATCGGCCAGCCTTCGCAAAGCCAACACGCAGCTTTCGCTGAAGCATTGAAGTAGAACCAAATTGCGAACCAACAACAAGCTCCGCAGCCTGAAGCAACTCATCCATATCGTCGCCAATATCACTTGTTTTCAGCTTGCTTTGAGCTTGAGCATCCGCTTTTTGAGCCATCTGCTCAATATCTTCACGATACTTTGGCTTACGCTGCGTGCGAACATACTCCACAGCTTTACGAATTTCAGATTCGCTCACCCATGAACCCTGTACACGTTGAGGCTTAGCAGCACCCATTGGAAGGAACAAAGCGTCACCTTGACCGATTAAAGTTTCAGCACCAACAGTATCGAGAATTACTCGAGAATCAGTTGCAGATGAAGTAGCAAAAGCCAAACGGGAAGGAATATTCGCTTTAATCAAACCTGTTACAACGTCAACAGACGGACGCTGAGTAGCGAGAACCAAATGCACGCCTGCAGCGCGAGCAAGCTGAGTAATACGCTGAATAGAACTTTCAACATCGTTCTTAGCAACCATCATTAAATCAGCCATCTCGTCCACAACCACAAGCAAATACGGGTATGGGGCAACTTTTCGCTCAGAGCCAGCCGGCGCGTGAACCTTTCCTTCGCGAACAGCCTTGTTGAAATCTTTCACATGTCGGAAACCGAAGAATTGCAAGTCGTCGTAGCGAGCATCCATCTCTTTAACAACCCATTCAAGAGCTTGAGCTGCCTTCTTAGGATCCGTAATAATCGGCGTGAGCAAATGCGGAATGCCAGCGTATGCAGAAAGTTCCACGCGCTTAGGATCAACCATAATCATACGAACTTGCTCAGGAGTTGCACGCATAATAATCGAAGTAAGCATTGAGTTAATAAAACTCGACTTACCAGAGCCGGTGGCACCAGCAACCAGCAAATGCGGCATTTTATCGAGAGCTGCCGTTACAAAATGACCCTCAACATCTTTTCCAACGCCTGTAAGCATAGGATTAGGATCATCCATAGCCTTTTGCGAGCGCAACACGTCACCTAAGTGCACAATTTCGCGGTCTACGTTTGGAATTTCAATACCAATCGCAGACTTTCCTGGAATCGGAGATAAAATACGCACATCCGTACTAGCTACAGCGTATGCAATATTTTTTTGTAAATTGGTAACTTTTTCAACTTTTACTCCAGGACCAAGTTCCACTTCATACTGCGTAACAGAAGGACCTCTAAGAAAACCGATTACGCGCGCATCAACATCAAACTGCTCAAACGTGGAGGTCAAAGCACGAATAACATTGTCATTAGCAGGAGTACGAGCAGCATGAGGCTTTCCATGAGCCAACAAATTCAAATCAGGCAATCTATACGGTTGTAAATCATCAGTATGAGTATCAGCAGATTCCGACGCACCCGTAGCAACTTGAGCAGCTGCAACATAAGCACCATCACCATAAGCACCATCACCATGAAGCGCATCCGAATCTTCCTGATTACGACGATACTGATCCATTCTTTCAGCCGGAATATTCGACCACGGATCAGCTATAGCATCTGCAGCATTACTCATAGGAGCTTTAGGTAACGTTTCTGCAGAAGTAAACTTAGCTGCAGAAGAGGCACTACGAGGTGTCACATAGTCAGTATCAGTATAAGATTGTTCAGACCCTGGCACATGTGAATCACGACCAGCGCCGCTACTTACAGTACGAGCTCGCTTAGGTTCCACATGCTCAAACTCTTCATTGGTATCTCCATGTACAGCGGCAGCATGAGCAAACGCATCATCACCAGCGTACTCATCAAGCAATTCTTCACTGTTATTATTCTTTTTACGTCCGAATAGTGATTGCCACAATTTGGATAGTAGAGAAGTCTTTGCAGACTTGCTCTTTTCTCGAGGTGATGCTTCATCATGCGTTGGCACGCCTTCAGCAAAATGCAAAGAATGAGTATCGTCATCAGCATCTTCAGTAGTATCATCAGTATCTTCAGCATCTTCATCAGCATTTTTAGATGACTTTCGATGGGAATGCTTTGTGAACATACTCGCAACACATTGAGCAATATCAGTCACATGAAGACGAGCAATCAGCAATATTGCAAAAATAGAGATAATAACAAAAATAATAAGAGCAAAAATACGAGAAAGACCCCAAGACAGCGGCGATCCTAAAGCAAATCCCAATAATCCACCAGATTTTTGCAACGCTTCAAAACTAAAAGTATGACGTTGAGCAGCAAAAACAATATCAATAATTGAACAAATAGACCACAGTAACAGAATAAAACCGCCTATAACACGCGGATTACCTGAATCTGCACCACTATTGCGCATTAAACGAAAAGCAACAACAGTTAACCAAACTGGCAATACCACGCTCATAACGCCGAGCAAACTTGAAGCAAGCACGTGCAAACCTATGCCAATGAAACCACTTACACGGAACCATTCAGAAGCACAGAATAACACAGCAAGAACCAACATAATAAAGCACAAACCGTCCCTACGGTAAGCTTCATCATATTCTCCAACACCAAAAAGCGTGCGCACGAGCTTCCCTAAAGTTCGTGGTACGAATAGAAGCATTGTCTCCCACCATGGTTCCTTAGGCGCTGCCTTACCAGCCATACAATACTCCTTCTGCACTATGCGCTATTAGTACGTAATGTCATCATCAACAACATACAAATGTGTAACCATATCAGTCTACTCCATAGACGGAGGTTATTGGGGTTATAGGCCAAAAAGTGTGTAAGAAATCATGTCTCACGCATTGTAATACAAGTGTTTTGCGGTAATCGAATCTGTTTGCTGCACATTCGCCACCCG
>QWCP01000248.1_pt1 | contig 23662 bp, 8 predicted proteins | sample 1972561 | NCBI WGS metagenome assembly QWCP01 (sample SAMN09866705, study PRJNA288562) | Human vaginal metagenome isolate pre4_vaginal, whole genome shotgun... | isolation source: vagina | host: Homo sapiens | place: USA: California
GAATCCACCCTATAATACAACCTAGAAATCACAGGATACATCATCACGCCAAATCCCAATAAAAATATTAAAATAAACACAAAATTATGCTTAATCTTCTTCCACATCACAATAACCTTTCTCGAACACCGATTTCCAAGTCAATTATACATCAAAAAATAAAATCGAAAAACATTTGATAACGAACATAACCAAACCCTCACACCAATAACACATCTCACAAAATTGTAGACCACCTAGCATGAGGGTTTGTTTTTACATATTCTAAAATCTATTTTTCGAATTACTTAATATTTTTTCCTATTAACTTATCGTCCTTCGCAATTATCCACTTACCAATAAAGAACATAATCAAACCGCCAATCATACTCATGAAAAATCTAATATCCCCAGTCTTTGGAATTCTACGACGAGTAATATCTCCACCTGGAGTAGTTCTTCTTCTAGTAATCGTATCACTCTTGTTAGTAATGAAAGCAATGGAAATAGTCTTATCATCGGCTTGTTTTTTGATTTCAAATTCCACAGGCTCACTCAACAAAATGAAACCTTCTGGAGCCTTTATCTCAACCAAATAATACTTACCATAATCCATATCCTCGACAGAAAACTTACCATTGTCAGCACTTGTTACAATATAATCCTTGCCGTCCTTCTTCACTGGCTCGAACTTACCGTCCGCATTCTTTGTCATAACCTTGAACATCGCACCACCCAAAGGCTTCTTCGCTTCATCAGTCTTCATGAAATCGTGTCTGCCCCTGTCTTTTTCTGGAGTCTTGCTGTTTACAACCCTAAGTTCCACCGACTTGTCAGTAATAGTAAACCTAGTGTCAATATTTTTAATCAAATAACCTGCAGGTGCTTCAACCTCTCTGAAAATATAATCGCCTCTTTTAATATCGTTGATTATAATCTCACCAGATTCATTCGAAATATACAAGCCTTCATCACTTGACTTGTCTTCCTTGTTCTTATCATCCTTGTTTTCAGAATTCTTCGAATCATCCGAGAAAATATCTAAGCTTTTATCTTCAGATTTCACCTTGGATCTGTCGTCATCTTTTGGAGATAGTTCAAGCTTGTCATCTTTTTTCAAAGTATCCTTGTTCTTCAACTCAACATACTCGCTGCCACGTCTCACAAGAAGCTTAAACTTAGCCCCCTTCAAAGGATTACCGCTCTCGTCAACCTTTACAAGTCTCACATTAGTAGAAGATTCCTTCGCATGAATAGTCACATTCTTGCTGTCACTCTCCACATCATCTGGAAGGTTCACCAATACCGAAGCTATCTCCTTGTTACGTTTGATGCCCGAAGTGTCACGCACATAATACGCACCCTTATCCAGATTCTTGAATACCGCCTCATTATTGGAAAACTCCACATCAGACTTCGTCTTGTATGTAGAATTCAGATTTTCTACCGACAACTTATTCAAATCACCAAGCATAGTAGACTTTTCGGAATCGGGAATTTGTTCATCGGAAACCTTCCACAAGCTCATCTTGCCAGTAACATCTCCGTATTTCTTGTCCACCGTCACAGTTATCGAATAATCGCCCGCAGCAAATGATGTCCCAGTCGCAACCATCGCCACCATTATCATAACCATTAAAATTTTTCTTAAAATCTTCATAATTTTACCTTCCATTTATGTTTAACATTAATTGCTTACTCTTCTAAAAGTGCAAATACATCATATATTTGCACTTTTAGAAGAAGGAAAATTGCTTTTCCTTCATTCTTCTAGTTATTATCTAGCTTCAGTTGCTTGTCTTTTTTTGATAGCGATAACAGCTGATGCCATTATTGCAAGACCAATTGCAGTGAAGATAATAGTACCAATACCACCTGTTTGTGGGATAGTTACTTTAGTGTTTTCGATAAACTTAGCATTGTTATCTGTTTCAGTTCCAACGTATTTAAAGTCTACATCTACTGTAGATGCTGTATTTGGTCCTACTTTGAATGTTCTTTCTGGGTTTGATGGAACTGCGTATCCTGCAGGAGCTTTAATTTCTTTTAGAGTGTATTCTCCTTGTTCAAGACCCATTACTTCAAATTGACCGTTGTTGTTTGATGTGAATACAAATGCTTGTTTTTCATCATCTGTTTCTGTCCATTCCATATTTAAATCTTCATAAGCTTTATCTCTTGCTTTTTGAAGTGTTAGTAATGAACCTACTGCTCCTTCTGTTTTGTTTTGAAGTTTTTCTAATTCTGTTTTTTCAGCTTCTGATCTTTGATCTTCTGACTTTGCAAGAATTTGGTTAGCCTTATCAATTGCTTCAGTATATGCTTTATCAGCTGTCTTGAATGCTGAATCATCTTTTAAGCTAGTAGCTGCATCTTTAATTGTTAGATATTTTCCTTCTGGAGTCTTAACAACGAATTCTGCTCCACCTAATCTCTTAGATTTATCAGTATTACCTTTTACGAATTTCTTACCATAAGTTTCAACTTTTGGAGGAGTTGGAACTATAGTTGTAGGAGTCTTAGTATTTGTTACTTTAACTCCATCAGTTGTAGCTTCGTAAGATGGTCTATATCCATCGAAAACTTCTTTTACTGTATAAGTTTTAGTTTTGTCTAAATCTTTGAAAGTATATTCAAATTTAGGTCCCTTAGCAGTAGCTTGGTCTACAACTTCTCCAGTTTGTTTGTCAATTAAGAAGTATTTTACTTCAGCATTTGCAGGAGCTGATTCAGTTCCCCAATCTTTTGTTACTTTTATTTCAGTTTTACCTGTTACATCAAAACCACCATCTGGTTTGTGTCCGTAGTCAACTGTAATGTGGTTGTCCATTGGTGTGTCTACTTTTGCTTTTTCATTTACTGTTGCAGAATAGTTTAATTTGAATTCAACATCTCCGGCTTTTGCTAGTTTGTTGATTTCTTTTAGACCAACTTCTGTAGCTTCAAGAGTAAATCCTGATTTAACTGGTTTTAATGTGAACCATGTTGTGTAAGCGTCTTGGATTGCTCCATTTTTAATTATTTCTTTGTCAGTGCCAATTTTTACATTTAAACTATTTTGATTATAAGTTAAACCCTTGTCCATTAAATCTGACCAGTTTAGGTTTGTTAAAACTGCGTCTTTAGGAATCTTAGTTTTTACAATGTAAGGTACTTCTTTACCAACTGTTTGGTTTACTAGATCTTTTGCTGCAAGGTAATCTGCATAAGCTGGATCTTTATCTTTACTATTTAATTTTTTTGTTTTTACATTTTTTCCACCAAGTTCAGTTGTAGTTTCTGTTGATTCTTTAGCAAAATCTTTTGTTGCTACTACTTTGTCTTCAATGTTCTTTGGATAAATGTTTAAAGCATCTTTTTCATCATAGTTTTTCTTACCACCTGGCATTGGTGCTGGTAATTCTAACTTAAATGGAACAGCTTTCATTCCAGTAAGTTTTTCACCTTCTACACCTACATAAGTTGATTTTTCTTTGTTTTCTGCAACATAGTATGTTCCATCTTCTAAAGTAGCAGTTGCAACTGGCTCTTTTCCTTCTTCTGGAGCTTTTGTAGTAACTGATTGCACTAATACATAATACTTATTTGCTTCGAAGACAGAAGATGCAATTTCAGAACCTAGTTTTGCACCTTGATCATTTTGAGCGCCTTCTTTGTAAATATCGAATGTTACACCAGCGATTAGTTTAGCTTTAGTACCAAAATAATCTTTAATATCTTTAATTTCAGAACCATCGTGTTCTTTTGGAAACTTGCTCCAAAGTGTTTCTTCTGTGTCTTTCACCTTTTCTTCTTTATCCATAAGAACCTTATGAATATTAACTGTTGTTTTGTGTTTTGTTCCACTACTTGGCTCATTTGCATTGTCTGCGAATGCTGATAGTGGAGAAAGTACTCCCACCATCATCGCTAATGCTAACATTAACGATAAAAATCTTTTTTTCATAATATAACTCCTTTATATTTTTTTATAATCATTTGCTTCACGCAAATTATTACCTTTTCCTTGCCCTCGTGGGCGTTTTTATTCTTGGCTTTCTCTAATAATATCTTACCCGATATCATTATCCTAGCCAATCTTTTTTCGCAAATCTTTCGATTCGCTTTTTTCTTAGATATTCCTTATTTTTTTAAGTAATATCTAATACATGCATTCCTTGATATTAATCAATACACGTATAACTTGATTAACAGTCTTTAACTTATTAAACTTGGAATTTCTTCGATATATCTTAAATTTATATATCCAAAAGATTGTAAAAAAAGTAATAAATATCATTGTTAATAGCATATTATCTTTTAAAAACCATTTAAACTTAGATGCATAAACAAGTATTTTTCCGAAAAAAATTGTATTTAGAAATCCTCCTGTTGGGGGAATTCTTAGTTTTCTTGGAATTGTTTGAATTATTGGTTTTCTTTTTATTCCAAATTCGATTATAGTTAATGCCCCTGAAAATAATGCTATTAATGCTCCTAAGAAACTAAATTGTTTCTCTTTGTTTCTTATATCACTTTCCAAGTCATCTCTATAATTTTCAAAAACTATCAAATCATGAACAAGACATTCTTTTTGTATTTGTCTTTTACTTTCAATATAGTGAGTTTTTGTGTAATTTATAATATCTTGGACTTTCATATTATTCGGATCTAATATTTTATTATTATACTTAAACATGAGATTATATGTTCTTGTATTGTCAAACATTTTCTTAATCCGATTTTTGTTATTATTTAGCTCTCCAATAGGAAGATTTTCCCTAATTTTTATGCTATTTTTCATATTTGCTTCCTATCTTCTGATTCGCCGTTTTTTTGTCCGTTTTTTTTACTGATTAAGTTTTTTTACTTTCCTCAGCTTTTCAAACTTCGAGACCCGAGGGACTTGGCTTCTCGCCTCATCCCTTGTCTCTTATTTAGTCCCTTTACGGAGGGTACCTCATCTTTTGATCTAACCCAATCATGATAACGCACTCTCTCTTCTCTTACGTCTGTACTTGTAGTACGCCGTTGCCATTATCACAGCACCCACTACAAGGAATCCAATAATACCCATCGCACCTGTAAGAGGGAATGTCGCCTTGCGGTTTTCCACTTCAACTGGTTTTGTTAAGTCATATTCATCGTAGACTGGCTTGTTTTCTGTTAGAACTGTCCAATCTAGGCTGTATTCGACTTGGTCATCTATTGAGTAGTTAAGGATTACTTCTGCCTTTTGATCTACTTTTGTCTTGCCTTGAGCAAGAGTACCAGTGTATTCTACTACTATAGTATCTGTGGTTGTAACTTGACCATCTTTTTGTCCATTACCTGTAATTCCCTTCAGGCTGTAGGCTGATCTAATGTTGCCGGCTTCAGGCTTGTAGATTACTGGACTATACTCTTTAAAGTCATTTCCTTCTAGGTCAGATATCTTCTTAGTGCTATCTTTTCCTATCAAAGCTACCTTAACTTTTCCACCCTTATTTTCACCCTCAACTTTTGGTGTGATTGACCAATCATTTTCAAAAATTCTTAGATAAGATTGGAAGTTTGGTATTGTGAAATCCTTGTGGCCTGGATTTATAACAATTCTTTGTGTGAATGTGTTATTTTTCTTATCCACTGATAAAACTTCACTTGATATCCAGCCATGAGGACTATCAGTGTGTGATGCCTTAATTGGATCTTTTTCTAGAGTATAGAGCTTGCCATCTGCAAGTCTAAATTCTCTAATCCAACCTGGTATCTTTGCATATCCGTCTGGCGCCTTGGTTTCCTTGAGTGCATAGTCTCCCACTTGGTTAATTTTTGCTGTAAACTTACCTTCCTCTAATGAAGTTAGCTTCATAGTTTCTTCTTGTCCATTAGCATTTTTAACCTTAAATGGTTGGTAATTTCCGCTATCATCTTTTTTGAAGACTTCAAATTCTGCACCCTTTAGGAATACAGTTTTATCTTCTGCATCTACCTTTACAAATTCAATGTCTTTGTAGTTGATGATATTGATTGGGCCATTACCTACTGGTTCATCTACTTCTACCATTTTAACATTGTCTTCTGGTTTTTCTGGAGTAGCTCCCGGATCTGCACCTTGATTTTCACCTGCTGGATTAATAGGAGATTTTCCTTCTTCAGGTTGATCTTCTGGATTTTTTCCTACAGGAGTTTGATCCTTAGGTTTCTTAACCTTTCTTGTGATTACACCATCATCACCAACTGTGAATTCTGCAGCGTGACCATCAATTGGGCTATAACCTTCTGGAGCCTCAGTTTCTACTAGACCATACTTACCTGGGGCAAGTTTTTCGTACTTGATTAAACCATCTTGCCCAGAGGTTTTAGTAGAATTTGTTACATCTGTCCACTCTTTACTGTCTTCGTTATACTTAACAAGTTTAAATGTAGCTCCTGGAAGGATTTCTCCTGCTTGGTCAAGTTTCTTGAATATTATTTCATTCTTAGGGTTGATGGCTGTTACTTCCATCTTACCTTCTGCTAGATTCTTATTCCATTGTTCGTAAACATAGTCTTCCCTAGCTGACCATACTGGATAGTCATTGGCGTCTATTCTTACCTTTGGATTGTAATATGATCTGTCTTTGCCTTTTGCAATCTGACCAGTGACTCTAATAATATAAGTGTCGTCCCAGTTTAGGTCGCCTGTGTTGTAGTTTAGTTCAGCTGGGTTAGCATCATTTACAATACGTGAGTATTTATCATCAGTTGGTTTTCTAAAGTCCGTGTTATTTGGCTTTACATAGAATGATGGTGGCATCAATAAGTTAATATTATCTGTTCTATATTGACTACGTGTCCATTTTTCTTCTATCTTGAACTCTTCTACATGGAGATTAACTACATCTGTGCCTGGTTTATAAACTAATTTTGCAGCATTAGAGAAGTTTTGTTCCCTATTTAAATAGATGATGTGCTCAAATTCACCAGTTTGTGGATTAAACTTTGTAATCTTACTTGCGATATTTAGGTTATTACCCCAGTCATCTGTGTGGGACGCTGTGTCAAGTTCATAAACTACGTTGATTGTTTGGAAATCATCAGCGCTTTTATTCATCTTTATACCAACTGGTACATTTTTTGCTGAATATTTTAGCTTATCCGTTCTTATATGGCCTGTTAGACTTGTTTCAAAGTTCTTAAGGTCATAAGTGTTTGCATAGTCTGTGAAAGTATAAGTGATTATACCATTGTCATAGTCATAATCTGCCTTGGCAATAGTTCCTATACCTTCTGCGAATATATCTAGACCATCGATAAGTTCTTTGTCATAGATTCCCTTTAGGTCCATATAGTCAGATATTTTAACTTTGAAGTAGTCACCTGGTTTTATATCCATGCCATCAGCTAGTTTGAAGTTACTCTTTATACTTAGAACGTGAGCTGAGTTTGGCTTGATTGTTCCTTCTTGTGTTTTGTCATCTGCATTTGGTTTTACTACTTCTATAGTTGATTTATCAATATAAATTGAGCTTGTTCGGTCTTGTCCCTTTTCTGTTACTGGACCAGCATATGGGTCAAGGCCCTTACCACCTACGGTGAAGTACCATTTTTGTCCCTTGTTTTGGTATCCGTCTGGTGATTTAGTTTCTTCTAATAGATAGTTACCAATTGCTAGGTCTTCGAATTTTACTACACCATCTTCACCTGATTCTTTACTATAGGATACACCAGTACTTCCATCTTCTGGCTTAGTTGGATCTTTTTGAAGTTTACTAGATAACCTAGTTAACTTAAAGTTTGCACCTTTAAGGGCATTGTTTAATCCATCTTTTTTGTTGATAGTTACTGAACCTTTACCTGGTTTTTCGTTGATAATCTTACCCATGTTCTTGGCAGTAGCGCTTGTTACATAGTCAACTAGCTTACCGTCTTGAACCGTTGCGTGTTCATCTGGAGCATACTTGATGATGCCGTTGGCATTTTTGTTATACTCTAGGGTTACAAGACCTCTGCCTGGTGTGATTTCTCCAGTCTCATTGTTTACTACTTTACCAGTGTATTTGATAGTCATATAAAGAATAGGATCTTTAATTGGTTTGTAGCCTTCTGGTGCTTTTATTTCCATTAGTCTGTAACGACCTGGCTTCAATCCTCTAAATCCGAAGTAACCGTTAAAGGCCGAAGATACAAATGTACCTGGCTTGTCTATATAACCACCTGGTGCTAGTTCTTGAAGTTTAAAAATTGCGCCTTCAAGCCTGTTCTTAGTAACTTCTTCACCATTATCATCCCAATTAGGGTCATCTTTACCGTGCTTAGAGAAGGTGATATTATAAGTTTCTTCATCGTTTATGATTTCCATTCCTTCTTTAGGTAACTCTTGTTCATGGGCTGAGTCGTAAATTGGTTTTAAGTTTATAGATGTGTCAGCGTGTAGGTATGGTTTTTCACCTAATGCTGGTTCAACTTTACCAGTTACATAAGTTTGATTATTATAAACAACTTTTTTACCTACAAAGTTTGCGTATTTTGTCTTAGGGTCTTGGGTTCCTGACCATGTTTCGGCTGCGTCATTACCTTTTTTGCTCTTGACATAATTAGTTACTTGAGAAGCACCGCCTTGGTAGGATCCTTTATCAACAACTTCATAAGTTGGATTTCCATTTTCATCTACCTTAAGTTGTTTAAACTCTCTCTTGCCTTCATATAGGTCTACGTGGAGGTCAAGCTTAGCTAGATCTTTTTCATCTAAATCTGTCCTATCGTAAGGATCTTTTAGAGTAGGCTTAGTTACATCCTTGCCTTTGCTATCGTAATCTTTCTTTCCTTCCTTATTTAGGAATTTATAATTTTCGTCTATCTTTACTTCATTTGTAACTCTTTTATCGATTATAGAGTCGTCATAGTAACCTTCAACTTCTACTATATAAACTCCTGGTTCAAGGTTAAGTTGGTCTTCGTCAAAACCCCAGTCAAATGGTCTCCACCTTGCTGTGTTAACCATGGACACGTCATCACCTGAAAGGTCGTAGGTCCTTAGGATATGGTCAAAGTTTCCATCACTTATATCCTTATTTGTAGCTGCGTTAGATATCTTATATGTTGACCTATAGGCTGTCTTTACACCTTCTTTTATAGTTACTGGTGGTAGTCCTGGTCTGTCAATTTCCTCTCTCTTGTGCTCTGGAGTGATTTGTACGTTAAGGATTCCAGAATGGTTTCTAGTATCAATATAGATTCTTTGTACGAATGTTTTGTTTTCTGGGTTGATATCAGTTAGCCTTGACTTAACGATGATACCTTTATCCCTTGTATCTCCAGCCTTAGATTTTTCATTGTTATTTACTAGACTTGATGGTGTGTCAGATGGTCCCTTGTAGACTGCATAGACACGTCCGCCGTCGTCTTTAACTTGAATCTTCCAGTCAGCTGTAATTTTCTTATAGCCTGTAGGAGCCTTGTCCTCTGTTAGAGTGTAGTAGCCCGGTTTAAGAGCTATAGGGTTTCCAGCTTGGTCTGTGAAGGTTATATTACCATCTTTGTCAGATGTTCCTATTGCTGGTGCAAAGGACTTGTCCCTTGTCTTGTAAGTGTCATCTGTCATCTTATTGACACTAAATGTTGCTCCTTCAAGAGGTCTGCCTATGGCATTTCTCTTAAATAGCTTTGTAACGAAACCTTGCTTCTTGTTAGGAATCTTTATAATCTCTGCTGCACCATCAGCTGGAACTTCAATGTCACCAGGTTGTGGTTCATAGCTGTCGATTGGGTCGTTAGACTTACCAACATGGATTTTTTCTGGAGTTGGTTCTATTCCTGCTACTTTTGTTCTAGCATAGTGTGCAATCCTATCGCCTTCACCCTTCATAGCTTGGAAGGTTGCAAGTAGGTTTTGTGGCCAATCTGCTGGATAGGCTGCATCTGCTGCAGTACCCTTTTCGATTGAGATAACGTAGTTATAAGTTACGCTACCTTCAACTCCCTTTTGAACTACTTTCTTTTCTCCTGGAGCCAAGTTAGGGTCTACAGTTTTTTCTACCTTGTATGGTATTTTTTCTGTAGAAGTATATTTTTCTTCCCTTGTTCCTGCTGGGATTTCTTTAAAGACACCACGAACAGTTACAGCATCAGATGGGCTAATATCAGGCATTATGAAATAGCCCTTATTTGTAGATGGATCAAATTGTACATCTATTAGTCCGCCTTTATTCTTTGTTACTGTTGCTCCAGTAGCCTTGTATCCTGTGTATGGATTTAGGGTGAAAGTGACTTTTTCTTCTACTTTAGCATATTGATTCCTAGATTCTGTAGGATCTACAGTAACATTACCCCAACCATGTGGTTCACTTCCTACATAGAAAGATTTAACTTGTTGTTTTGGTTTAAATGTCGCTTTAATGTGGACATTTTTCTCTGGCATATTAAAGGTGTTATTAATAACATCTTGAATTTTTTGACCAGATTCGTCCTCTATCCAAATAGTTGCTAAAGTGTAATTGCTGTTTGCTGTTACTGTCAAATCAACTTTTGTATCTTTAGTAGCTTTAGCTAGATTAGCTGTTACAGAATTTCCATTTGCATCGCTGTAAGATGTTATTGTGTATTCTATTGGTTGTGGGGCAGCTTTATCTTTCCAAATAGCTTTGACAATAATATTGTCATTTACTGTAATCTTATCTCCTGGATTTTTTCTAACTCCACCAACTAACCATGCATCAAATTCTTTAGTGTTATCTGGTGCTACAAATGAGCATCCTGGTAATTCATATTCTGAGCCCTTTGTAACAGTTTTAGGATCCATGTGCCATTGACCACCATTTCCATCAAAAGTTATTGTTACTGTTGACGAGGCTACATCTTTTGTACCTACATATCTAAGTTTCGGTACCATTTTGTTTATAATTGTAATTCCGTTTGTACCTTTGCTAGTATCAATTTCCTTATTTCCTGTACGAACTCCATCTTTTAATTCATATTTATAATAGGTTCTCGTGTTTCCTATCGTACCTTCTTCAATTCTGTATTTTCCTTTTTCAAGGTTAGGATCATTAACATATTTTGAAGGGTCATTAGAGTAATCTACTATTGGGATTTCTGTAATTTCAGAACCGTATTCATAAGTTATTTTAGGTTGATTCTTATTAATACCTGCTGGACCATTTGTATAAGATTCAGCAGCCCAATAATCTTTACTCGCATCACCACGATTAGGTCGGTAATTTACGCCTAAACCTATAGTGCCTGATTTTTGATACTCAAACTCTACTACAACAGCAAAAGGACTTTGATAGTTATTATTGTCTAATGTTAATTGATGTCTCCAATAAGTACCTTCATTGTAATTTACTTTTAGATTTTTTAGTTCTCCTCCAGTATATTGTAGGTTATCTATTGTTGAATTTGTGGATACTGGTCTTACGCTAATTACGTTAAGGTTTATTGGATAGTTATTTGGATTAAACCCTTGTCCTATAACATTCATATTCTTAGGCTCAGCGTGAAAATCAAGTCTTGCCTTAATCATCTTAATGTTTTCTTTATTTACTAGGAAAACTTGCCTAATCTTACCGTCAATCTTGTTAATGTCAGTTATCTTAGATTGAATTTTCCCAGGATTATCGTTTCTTGTTGTTGGTGCATCTGAGTTATTAGGATCAACATCTTCCCAACCTGTTGCTCTTACTGCTGCAGCTATAATTTCATTACCAATTTCTAATCCATTCATTGTCACACTTTCACCAAAGAATGAATGTCTTGCTACCTTTAATGAACTTAAATTTGCTTTTGCAAGTATAGGTTTTATTGTGTTCGCAGCACTTGTGCCCACGTACACTGACCTAGATTTGCCTGTTGATGATGGATCTGCTGCTTGAAGTGTCATGTCTGCTAATGTTTTATAGCTTTCTGCTGCCCAGTAGTGGTTAAAGTTATAACCAGTGTAGTTATTGTTTTGGTCATAACCATCACCATAGTTGTAGAAGTCTAGTCCTGTACCAATAGTACCTGAGTATGGAATATCTCCTTCTATAGTTAGGGCAAGTCTGTGCTCTGGACCTGCTACATTTGGTTTTATCTTAAATCTGTCAAATCCGTTTCTTTGGATGATTTTGCTATCATAAGTCACATCTTGACCAGGATTTTTGATGTCAGCTGGTGTAGAGTTTGCCCCGATTTCCTTTAGAGATACTATCCTTACATTACTTGCATTTAGACTCCTTTTTTCCTCTTGGGCGTGAAGCTCAAAATAAGTGTTACTCAAGTCTTCAGGATTACCATTTATTATAAAGACTTGCCTAAACTTGTTAAGTTTTTTATTTACTTCAACAATTTGTGTGGCTACCTTTGAAGCAGTATTCGGTTTGTTTGTAGTTTGCTTATTGAGCTCTTTACCATTTGGACTTACCTTTTGCCATTGGGTATCAGGATTAGTTTGTCCTCCTGCGTTGGAGTTGTTATCTCTTATATAGATTTTACCGTCTTTTTTAACAAAGACTGTCCAGTCTGTGTGTGATGGTTCATAACCTTGGGCTGGTCCTGTTTCTGTAAGTTTGTAAATACCTGGAACTAGGTTGTCAAAGTTTACCATACCATCTGTTCCAGAGTGAGCCCAGAATTCTTCTCCTAGATTGTCATCATCTACTTTTGGTCCTTGGAGTTTAAATGTTGCTCCTGTTACTGCATCTGTATCCTTGTCTCGGTCTACCTTTTTGAATTTGAAATTGTGTCTTTCTCTTTCGTTGGTAACGTCTAAGGAACCATCAGATACATGGTCACCCTTGATGTTTGGTGTTGCAGGGTCGTCTTGTTTCTCTTTTACGTCCTTTCCTTCTACTATATAAGATACTGATTCGTAGTAGTCAGACTTCCAGTAAACTGTTCCATCAGCGTAAAGGTCCATACCTGTACCTACTCCAGCATTTAGAGAGTCGTATGGTACTTTGACATCTATTACTATAGGATTGTTGCCTATCTTAGTCTTGCCATTATCAGTAAATTCTAGGCTTAGCCTATTTTGTCCACCAGAATATTGAACTGTACCTTTTTTAATATCTGGATTTAGTCCACCGATATTTAATTCAGTTAATCCAAAATCTTGGAGCCTAATATCTTCCACATATCCTGTTACTGGTTTGTCTAAAATAAATGCTTTTATTTCTTCATTTCCTGCATACCAGGTCATATTGTTGTATTGTGGTTTTTCTCTGTGGATTACCGCAGAGTTAAGATCCATCGCTCCGCCTTCTGGATTAATAACATATCTTTGGATTATATATTTTTGGCCCTTATTGATACCAAGGATCCTAGTACCCATTTTGTATGGTTGATGGTTATTACCTGTATAGCCACCCCATCTGTTGTCATCTAGACTCCAACCTGTAAGAGGTCTGTGGGCCACGTCGACCCATTTTGTTCCATCTTTGCCAAACAAAGATTTAGTCGCATCAGTGTTTTCTTTTTCTGGTGGCTTTGTAGCATCAGGGTCTTTATATTCGTAAACTTTTACCTTTTGATTTATGTCTACTTCTACAACCCATTTTTTACCAAGATTCTTAAAGCCTGCTGGTGGATTAGTTTCTTCTAATATATATATTCCCTTAGTAAGTTTTTCAAAGTTTACTAGACCGTTAACATCAGATTTTACTGTCTTAACTACTTTTCCATCCTTAGTTAAAGTAAATTCTGCTCCTTGAAGTGGTTGGTTAGTGTCATCTTTCTTGTAAACTTTGAAGTCTGTTCCAGTAGGTCTGTTGGATACATCAAGAGTTAGATTATCTCCTACTAGGTAGTCTCCTTGACCGTCAAAACTTATTTCTCTGATGGTTACATAACCATCCTTGGACACGTTAATATTCCATGTTTTTTCTACTAGGTTATAGTCTTTTGGTGCTGTCGTTTCCTTAAGTGTATATTCTCCTGGCTTTAGGTTATCAAAGGTTAAGATACCATCTGTACCTGTAGTCCTTGATACTGCCTTGCCTGATTTATCAGTTAAAGTAAATACTGCCCCTGCTAGTAGCTTCTTATCGGCTTCACTGAACTTCTTGATAGAAAACTTAGCTGGTACATACTTTTCGTTTGCCATCATTATCTTTTGCTTGTAGTACTTTGGAATTTCCTTGCCAGCTTGTGAAGCTGCTGATTCGTTTAGGTTTACCTTGGATGCAAAGGCTGACTCTAGGTTGCCATTTGTCATATAGAAGGTTCTAAATTTCGACCTAAATTTATCTAAGTCCGTTACCTTAAAGGTTTGTTCGATTACATAACCTTCATTGGCAGGAGATATTTGTGGCATTGAGACAGATAATGGTAAGGATGTATTAACTCCACCAGATGATATTATCTTGGATGGGTCATAAGTTACAGAGATATTACCTTGTCTGTCATATAAATTCTTGTTTGGATCTATTTTTTGACTATAAACCAAGTTGTAGGTGTTTGGGTCATTTTCTGGAATGATACCCATAGACCTAGGCATGTTTGGTTCGTTAGTTACAAAGTTTTTAAACCCTGTTGCTACTGGAAGGACTCTATAAACCTTTAGGTCATCAAGTTCATAGGCTGGTTTTTGTCCGTAGCCTTCCCACCTAGCTATTTGTTTATTAGGGAACCAGTTGGTTGTCATCCAGTTAAAGGATAGAGTTCTCGCGTTTCTACGACTGCCTTCGGCATTGGCCTTTGGGTTGTAATAAGCTAGGGCTTTTACATACCATTGGTCCCCTTCCTTGTATACGTCTCTAAAGTAGTACATTTGGGTTGGTTGGGATCCATCTCTGGCTGAGTCGTAGTCATCGTAGAAGGCTTTTATTTCAATATTTTCATCTTTTTGATTTCCATGTACATTTTTTTGTCCTGGCGCAACTACGTTTGTGAAGTAGTAAGTTCCTGAGTTCTTAGCATAGAACTTAGATGGGATTATACCAACTATTTTTAAACTAAATTCAAGCTTTCCTCCCTTTGCCTTATCGGTAAAGACATATGTTAGGGTGTTAGAGTCATAGTTAAAATATGGTTTTGCTATAACTTCGCCATTATCTATAATCTTTGGTATTTCGTTTACATATTGAGTGAAGTCAAGGTTAGGGTCAAATTGGATGGTTAATCTACCACCTTTTTTTGCTTCACTTGTTGTTATTTTTGCCTCGTAATTTAGAGACTCATAACGGTAGGCTTCCCATACTCCGTCTTGGGTACCTATTTCACCTGGGTTGTTTTCACTGATATACATCTTTTGGTTAACAGTTGTAACTGGGACTCTGGTGTTTTCATCAGCTATTTCTTCGTTTTCTATCCAGTAGTCTACACCTTGGACAGGTGTACCCTTGCCATCTTTAAATCTAGCTGAGTAAGTTACTTGGTTGGCATTATCCACTACTACATCAAATACTAATTGAGATTCAATATAACCATCTGGGCTGGCAACTTCTTCAATTACATAGTGTCCTGGTGGCATTTGTCCAAAGTTTACCTTACCTTTGTCCTCGCCTTCAGTACTAATAGAAGTTACTGTCTTTAGGATATTGTTATCTGAATCCTTTAGAACGAAAGTTGCCTTTCCAAGTTTTTCCTTGTCAGTTGTTACCTTAGTAACTTCTACTGGTGAAGTATTAAACTTTTCATTTTTAATAGTTACTATAGTGTCTTTTGTTTGGCCTGCAGAACCACCAGTATTACTTGACGTTTTACTTGGGTCAACTGGGTAAATTGCTTTTCGAATCTTGGCGTTGTTTCCTGGGTTATTTTCTGTTAGCCAGTCATAAGATACTGTCCCATCAGTAGAGTTGTTTCTTCCTGTTATTTTTACAAGGAAGCCCCTGTCTCCATCAAATCTTTGGTATGGGAATTTGATTTGGTAACCTGTTCTTTGTGTAAATGAATCAAATGTGTTTGGGCCGCCTGTAATGGCATGCTTATGGACTGCTCCTAGAACATTGCCACCAGCCTTGTTCTCTGGACTATTTTGTAGGTCCATAGCTTCAGATACTGCATCCCTTTGGCCCGGGCTTACATCAAAGACTTGGACGCTTAGTCCATTGTTATTATCATAACCAACTATATCTAATCTTGTGTTTTGGTTAGTTCCACCACCCTTAGTTGGTTTTAGGTAGATATAGGTAGTCATTGTATCGCCTTTTTTACCTTTTGCATAGGACTTAACGTTCATGAAGGCTGGATATCTATCATCTTCGTAGTATTTAGTTGCTGTCTTGTCGTCTTCTTGACTGGCATCATCACCTGCTGCTTTTACTACACCATTTTCGTCTACGACAATTGTAGTGTCATCAGCTGGCTTGTATCCTACGGGAGCCTTAGATTCTATAAGATTGTAAGTACCTGGCTCAATGTTAGCAAAAGTAGCCTTACCGTCTTTATCTGTTAGGACTTCTGGTCCTGGGAAGAGTCTAAAGCTTGCGCCTTGTAGTGGATTACCCTCGGCGTCAGTCTTCTTAAGGATAAACTTACCAAATTTCTTTTGAGTTTTTTCTACTGCCCTGTTGTGGACATAGTATTCATGTCTGCTAGGTTCGTAGTAGTTGTAGTTTTCTAAAAATTGGAAAGTTTTGTTATCAATAGTTTCTTCTTTTGGTAGGCCTTGGTCGATTTTTGGTTGGACTTTTGTAGCCTTTACTTTACCATTTTCATCTGTGCCGATAGACCATACCTTTACATTAGGGATTGTAATCCTTCTTGTAGATGAATCGTCTGTTGCTGCTTTTACATCAACTTTTCCTAATTCATTTCCAGCTGCATCTACAGCCTTGATAGTTTGGGCTGGCATTTTTGCGCCAGTAGCAAGTCCCCAGTTTTGATCTATTGAAAGGTCTTCAGATTTTGAAATGGATACTCCACCTAGAGTATAGGCAGATTCAGAATCTAATTTAGTTGTATATTCGTAGGCTGCTATTGTTCCAACTGGTTGTCCTTCTGTTCCTTGCGGACGGCCTGTTGCTGCATTTTCTCCGGCTCCAGGGATTGGCTTTGCATTTTCAACAGATCCAATTTGAATCATCTTACCTGTTGCTTTATCTATTCCATAAATAGCAACTTGTCCTGTCTGCAAAGTTTGGTTGCCACCAAGCTGTCTTGAAGCTAATGGTAGCTTACCGTCATCAGATGTAGAAACTTGGTCTGTTACTGTCCACTTAGCTGCAGAGTCTGAAGTGAATTCTCCTAGGATAGAAGTTCTGTTATTCATTCCTACACGGTTTGGTGTAGCATCTTCTACCTTATCTCTAGGCCAGCCTTGGGTTCCTACTATTCTCTTTGCTCCTACCTTACCATTGGCAACTGCATTAATATCAAGCATGTAAGTTTCTTGTACCGCTGTTGTTGGTGTGTAGAAAGTATAAGTGAATTTATTGCCGTCTTTTTGCGCTGGTTTATAGTGGACTGAGTCTACTATACCAAGGCTTCCTTTTATATTGTTTTGATCTTTAGTTACTGGTTTACCATCTAGAGCTAGGTTTTGAATTTCTCCAAGTCCAGATCCCTTTACTGTTGTGAAGTTTGCATGGAAGTCTATTCCTTTTAGGTTTGTAGTTGATAGGACTGTAGCTGTCCAGTTAAATCCTTTTAGGACTCCATCTACTACATCTGGAGTTCCGTAAGCATCCATATCTACCTTGTAAGATTTGTCATCTGCTTCTATAAGTTCTGGTACGTCTCCCCTGCCTGGTTCGATAATTGATCCTGCAAGGTTACCATTTTTGTCAACCTTTTGTGGTACTAGGTCTTTTGGTGCTTTTACTCCAAGTCCTGATACCTTATTAGTTACAACAAATTCTTCATTATTATCCAATGTAATGTTGGCTGTGTTATAGTCAACAGGAATATTAAGTGGAACCTTTATATTATCTGGTATTTCTTTTACTATCTTATATTCAATGATATTATCTTTTGCATTATAAGTTGGACTTGCTATAATTTCACCATTATATCTAACTGGTTCTAGGCTTGATGGGTCATTAACTTTAAGCTTATTATCTAGGTGGATATTGAAGAATTGGCCTGGTTGGATTGGTCCAAATGCATTTGATGTCTCAAATCTTGTCATGACAGTGAACTTCTTGCCTTCAAGGTTAAGATCGTTAGCTCCTCTTGTTTGAGCAGCAAACACTTGCGGATTGAAGTTCTTATCTGCATCTCTTTCGATTAGAGCTTTGATTGCATCGGCGTTATCATCCATTAGTTTTGCTTGTTCTTGTTGTGTTAGGTGATATTTTGCTTCAAAGCTTGTTAATAATGCTTGAACTTCTTTTAATCCGTTGGCTTTTACTGATAGGATTGCTTTTAGTTCACGATCTGCTTTTTGTAGGTTTGAAAATCCGAAGAATTCTTTGATGCCTTCTAATAATCCTTTTGTTTCTTTGCTGACTTCTTTTTGGTCAGCTTTCTTTTTATTGTCTTCTTTATTATTAGCATCTTTTTTATCTTCTGATTTTTTGATTTCTTCTTTTCTATCTTTTAATGCCTTGTCAAATTCTTCTGCTTTTTGTTTTCTTTCTTGTGGTGTGGCAGGTTCTGATTTGACTTCTTCTTTTATTTCCTTCTTCTTTATAATAGGTTCTTCTTCTTGTTTTTCTTCTGTGTCTTTTACAAGACCGAGAAGTTTTTTGTTTTCAAGGTCTTTCTTTGCTTTTTCTTCAGCGATTCTTTTAGCTTCGGCTTCAGCTTGTTCTTTTGCAAGTTGTTCTTGTTTTGCTTTTTCAGCGGCAGCTATTTTTTCTGCTTCGGCTTTTGCTTTGGCTTCTGCTTCTGCTTTTGCCTTGGCATCAGCTTCTGCCTTTGCCTTGGCTTCTGCTTCGGCCTTTGCTTTTTCTTCAGCTGTTTTTTGTTCTTGTGCTTTTTTGTCTTGTTCCGCTTTTATTTTGTCAGCATCGGCTTTTGCTTTGGCTTCTGCTTCTTCTTTTGCCTTTGCATCAGCCTTTGCTTTTTCTTCGGCTTCTTTCTTCGCCTTTTCGTCAGCTTCCTTTTTTGCTTTGGCATCTGCTTCGGCCTTTGCCTTTGCATCTGCTTCTGCTTTCTTTTTGGCAACTTCTTTTTTGTGTTCTATTGATGATGTAACTTCAGCTGGTAATTGTTCTGTTTGGTACACGCTGTAAGTTCTATCATTTAATATAGCTGCAAATAGGTCTGCGTTTTGTTTTACTTCAAGTGGATTGTTTGCATCCTTATTAAGAGCTATTGTTGTAAGAGCCGGGTCAACTGATTTGTCAACCTTGAAATTGAAGATGTAAGTTACGTTGTGCTTGTCAGGTTCTGGAACTTCGCCGTCTTGTTGAAGTCTTCTTTGTTCAGCTATTTGTAAGTTGTGTTCTGCTGATAACTTGTCGTTTTCTGGTAGTTTGTTGTACAAACCTTGTTTGTCAAAATCAAACTTGTCTATTACCTTAAGGCTGTATACTTTGTAGTCACTTCCAAAGTCTTCTTTGCCTGCTTGTGGCACGTAGTTGTTTTTGATTCTGTATTTTTCGCCATCTTGTACTACAGATACATCTAGGCTCAATCCTTGATCTTTGAGTGATTTGTCTATTCTGTCGAACTCTTTGTAGGCATCTTCTACCTTGTCGAATGTCCTCTCATCATAAAGGCTGAAATCTTTTCTAACCAATAGTTTAATGTTGGAATCGGTACTTGTCGCATTCAGTATGAACTTGACGTTGGTGTCGGTATCCAAATTCTTGTCATCTAATATCGTTGCGAGGTTCAATGAAAAGTTGGCATAGGTATCCTGTTTTAGGGACTCGAGCTTTTGAATCACATATCTCTTGTCTAGCTCTTCCTCCTTAGCAAATGATGTTATGGCTGGTACGCATGTTTGTATGAACATTAGCATTACCATGACTAACGCCGTTAGTCTGTCTAATATTTTTCTCATTTTAACCTCCTGATTTACTTGATTTTTATTTTAAACGTTAGTAATTTGATATTTATTATACTAATTTAATTCTCTACCGTATTACAAGTATATATAAAATTTTTTACAAACTTTTGATAATGATACTGATAATTCTTCGTTATTAATCCTCAACATAAATAAAGAATCAGCCCAACATAGTTGTAAATGATGGTGCCTGACTCCGTTAGTTCTAAATAAAATGTATTGCTTAATTATATCATTATAATTACGTTTGCTTTGATTTTATGTGTTATATATTTGTATGTACTATCTATGCATTAATATTACCATATTATATAAACATTTGTCAATTTGCTATCTTTGTTGAAATCTTTTCATGGTAAATTTGTTATTGCAGCATAAACTTTGTTGATGTTATTTTCTATTTACTTTATCATACGTTATTATTCGTAGTTTATTTCTCTAAATATTTTCTTTTTTTGCTTTTTTTACTTTATTGTATGTAATATTTTGTGTGTAAGTAGATTATTGAGTTGATTTCGTACTATATTCGCCATTTATATTTAGTCTGATAAAATCAAAAGATTTTGTAATTTTTTTATATTTTTTTGATAACTTTTAAAATCAACATTGAATTACTAACGTTTTCAAGTGGAATATTTTGATATATCATAGTGAAATGTGTAAAAATTGTGTAAAAAATAGAAAAAATTTAGTTTTCTGAAAAAATATCTGACGAATTTGTAAGATGAGCAGATTTGGGCGTGGAAATTTTGTCGTGTAGATGTGTTGTGCAATCAGATTTTGCAATAAAAAAAGACTATGTGTTTTCTAAACGAGTAATTGAAAGCACGTCTACGGGCAGTTTTGATGTTTCATTAATAAGCTTCATTAGGTTTATATCTTCTTGTGCCACTTTTAGCAAACAACCTCTTCACCTCTTGAGTAATACTCCAAATAAAAAATCGCACGATTAACGCACGATTAATTTATTGATATTTAAATGTTTTACGCGATTTTCACACGATTAATTCACGATTAATGCACTAAAAAAGCACATCTAACATATTACAAATGTAATTAGTTAGTGTGCTTATTCATTAAGTTTATTTTTTCCGTATCGTCTTTCAAGCTCTTTTTCCCATTTCTCATTTTCTTTCTTTTGCTTTTCGGTTAACTCAAAATGGCCAGTCACCACAGCTTTGAATGGGGCAGTAAACCTACTTGTCAGTAGTTCACATGTTTTTCTTCTTCAGTTGGTTCTCTTTTAGTCATCTTACACCTCTTTCAATCAAGTAAGATTAACTACTAATTGTTTCTTCTTCTCTTGTGTTTAAAAGCAATTCTAACATTATCTAGCTAGTTGTAATTAATCTAGTATTTCTATATTATTTATTTCGTTATCACTAAAGAAAATTAAATCTTACCGTCATTAATAGTTAAAGAGTCTCTACCCGGCTTAAATGGTCAGTATGGATAAAACTTAGTATTCTGCAAAAGTCTCGTATGTTGGAATATATCAATAAAGAATAAGTTAACTTATTCTTTAAAAGTCTAAACTTTCCTTGTTTAACAAAAAGTCAAATAAATTAATAGTGAGTATTCCTTTTTCATCTAAAAACGGCTTTATTCGATCTTTCACTATAATAATTTTTTTAAATGAGTCATCAATATTTAACAAGGACGCTTTTTCTTGATTTATTTTTTCTATGGATGGGAGGCTGTACGCAGATTGAATATAATATCTTTTACTTCCAAGGTTAGCTATGAAGTCAACTTCCAGCTGTTTTTTTATATCTTTATTATTAACATTTCCCCTTTTTATGACCATTCCTACATCGACCATATAGCCACGATATCTCAATTCGTTATAAATGATATTTTCCATTAGGTGGGTTGGTTCTATCTGCCTAAAATTTAATCTTGCATTTCTGAGCCCCAAATCTTCAAAGTATATTTTATAAGGTGTACCTATATATTTTCTCCCTTTAACATCATATCTATAGACTCTTTTTAGGATAAAAGAATCTTCAAAGTAGCCTATAAACTTATCAATTGTATTTGCAGAAATTTTAGATTTTTTTATGGACTTAAAAGTTGAGGCTAGTTTACTTGGATTCGTAAGACTTGAAATACCTGATGCTAAAATATTAAGTAAGTCTTCTAGTTCAGAAGTTAGGCGTATGTCATACCTATGAACAATATCTCGCAAATATACATTTTCGAGTTGCCTCTTTAGATAATTCATCTTATCTTCATCCGTTTTCATTAAAGCTGCTGCTGGTAAACCGCCGTAAACTTGATATTCAGCAAAAGCATCTTCTTTGTTTCCATCAAAAGTTTGAAGAAATTCAGAAAATACAAGCGGCATAATATGAATCTCATCACCCCTACCTGCAAATTCAGTAATGACATCTTTAGATAAGAATTTGGAGTTACTCCCAGTAACATAAATATCAAAATTATCTTGACGCAAAAATCCATTTAAAACTTGCTCAAAAGATTTAAGCAATTGAACTTCATCTAAGAGGATATAAAATTTTTCCTTATCATTCGTTTTGTTCATGATATAGTCTAAAAACTTTTTAGGATCTACTAATCTTTCACCGCTTAATACATCTAAATCCATTAAATCTTCGCCAATTTTTAATAAATCCCTAGCTGAATCAAAAGCAAATTTTATAATATGGTTTTCATCAACACCACTTTGGGTCAAATAATTATAAAATAGATTATTAAGTAAATAAGATTTACCACTTCTTCTTATTCCTGTAATAATCTTAATGAACCCATTGCCTTTTTTTCGTATTAATTTATCTAAATAATAATCACGCTTTATTTCCATACGTCTACACCTCTATCTATTTAGAATTTTTTCCATTTTGGAACTTAATCTAAGTATATTATAAAGTGTAAAATTATATAATTCAAACCTATTTAGAAATAATTCCATATCGGACATATTTTTTAATTAGTTTTTTACTTTTTGAACACCAATTCTTAAAAACATATAATTATCTAGTTTAAAATTCACAAACCTATTGATTTTAATTCTTTTAAAGCCTCTTTATTCAATGTTTTTTGTCAACAACGCAACTGCCTCGATGTAATTTACATAATTTTGTTCTCAACCCATCAGAACCGTTAATACCTATAAATATATTAGCTTTGCAGATTTATTTATTCGTCTTGTTGCCTCTTCTATGTAATTTTATTATACCATTACAGGCATATTTATTTAATAATTCTTGGGGATTTATATCATCAAGTAGATAACTTTTACCATTTTGAGCTATAGCTTCCATATGTGGGTCTTAATCGGATGATAAAAAAGCACAAATACTAGCCCAAAAACAAAAAATGGATTACAGTCCTCATCAATTGAAAACTATAATCCATTGTCTGTTTGAGCGCATCGAATATCGTTATGATCACGAAGTTTACGTTGAACTTCGAGATTTAGATGAGAGTTCGTATAACGCTGTATTTGGCGAACGATAGAGGATTCGAACCCCCGACCTTCTGGTCCGTAGCCAGACGCTCTATCCAGCTGAGCTAATCGTTCATATACAACAAAACAGATGTATGCACATCTGTTGTTGTCTGGAGCGGAAGACGAGACTCGAACTCGCGACCCTCGCCTTGGCAAGGCGATGCTCTACCACTGAGCCACTTCCGCATGAATTTCTTTGGTGGAGGAGGGTGGATTTGAACCACCGAAACATAAAGTAACGGATTTACAGTCCGTCCCCTTTGGCCACTCGGGAACTCCTCCTTGATCCTTTATTAAAAAGGATTTGGAGCTGGTGGGAGGACTTGAACCCCTAACCTACTGATTACAAGTCAGTTGCTCTACCAATTGAGCTACACCAGCATACTTGGCGA
>QWCP01000251.1_pt1 | contig 23530 bp, 19 predicted proteins | sample 1972561 | NCBI WGS metagenome assembly QWCP01 (sample SAMN09866705, study PRJNA288562) | Human vaginal metagenome isolate pre4_vaginal, whole genome shotgun... | isolation source: vagina | host: Homo sapiens | place: USA: California
GACTGGTTTTCAATATGCTTAATAGGAGCACCTGTTTCACGTAGGTTGCTCAACAGCAAAGCTACGCCACCGCCACGCTTAGACAGCTGAAGAGAAGCGTTGATTGCGCGTGAAATGGATTCCATATTATCTTCGATGCGCACCAAGAAGCATGATACTGGTTCACCGCGCTGAGCCTTGCCCAAGTTAAGGAATGTTGGGGTTGCTGGCTGGAAGCGACCGGTAATAATCTCTTCCACGAACTCCATAGCCTTGGTTTCATTACCAGCTGCCAGCTCCAATGCAACAGCTACTGTACGCTGCTCGAAGTTCTCCAGATACTGTTTGCCGTCGAAGCTCTTCAAAGCATAGGACGAGTAGAACTTAAATGCGCCCAAGAATGTTTCGAAACTAAAATTGAAGGAATCTGCGTATGCATAAATCTTATCCAAGAACTCAGGAGAATATGCATCGAAAACTTCCTTGTTGTAGTAAAGGTTATCGAAGAGGAACTGCAAACGTTCCTGCACGGAGTCGAAGTGCTTCGTGCGTTCTGCTACTTCCCCGTGTACGAAAAGATCTGCTGCAGCAATATCCTTATCGAACTGAATCTGATGATTCTCATCGTACAGATTGAGCATTGCGTTCAGTGCATGATAATCCTGCGAAGCGTCGTAAACAGCGCTATCTGCCATGTTTTTTCTCCTGATTCTCGCGGGTTTTGCGCGATTTTGCACAGTTTTATGCGTTTCTGCACTTTTTCTATGCTCTACGAACCCGTTAAATAAACTGTTTCTATGCTACTCGTAAGTCTTACTTCACTCGCCCATTTTCGCGTGATGCGAGTGCGATGTGAGTTTATTCACGTGCGTTATAAGGCTTTACAAGGCGTGTTACTTTTCCTGATGAGTCTTAAAGAAATCGACCACACCGCGCGTAACTTTTTCGCGATCTGTTTGCGTGCCCATAAGCTCAAAATAGTACATAAATGGCACTTTACATTTCGCGGCAACCATATCTCCCGCCATGCAGAAGGCTTCACCGAAATTTGTATTACCGCTTGCAATAACGCCGCGGATTCCTGCTCGATTAGCTGCGTCATTCAGGAATTTTTTTACCTGAACAGGAACAGCTTTCTTTGCTACCCCACCGCCGTAAGTTGGAACTACCAAAATATATGACTCATCCACGTTAAGAGCTGGGTCTTTAGGACGCATTGGTATGCGATAAACATTAATACCCTGTTCTTCCAGCTTGCAGCTGTGAATAAAACGGGATGTATTTTCTGATGCTGACGAGAAATATACGACTGCACCGATAGCATCACCCTGTGCAGGAAGTTCTGGCGCACTGAGCTCGCGTTCTTGCGCTTGTGGTGTTTCTTGCGTTGGTTCTTGTGTTGCAGTCTGTTCGGCTACATGGTCGCTTCTACGGTCTCCCATGAATTGCACGCCTCCTTCTTAACGGCTATGAACTACTATATACAGTGGTCTCAATTTTTCAAGTATCTATATATAGTGATTGCAACACGCTTGGTTTTGAGCCGATGTATCGGTGAGTCGCGCGTTTTGCTCAAGGATTAAACAGTTTCTTCGGTTTTTAGAGGGTGTGAAGGTTGTGAGTGTGGAACGCTAACAATGCTCGCTCCCATCGTTGAGAGTGTTTTCGGTTTTCGTGCTGTGCGTGAATCGTGGACTGCTAGAGTGGAGCATGTTTCATGCTGCGTTTTACCCCTGTGAACATGATTAGAACACTCGTGAATCATGGAACGCTCTACCAAGTCACGCTTCACGAACCACCTCAGAACTCCTACACACCGCAATAATAACCAAATAAGGCAAAAACCCCACGAAAACCCCCAAGAGCCATTAAAAAGTTTTGTAAGCGGTTCATAATACTCAGCGTCAGGTTCAAGCTCGCATAGAATAACCAAAGACCGCAACGTCACAATCTGAACAATACGCCAAACAGAACAGCCTTCGAATCCAATCCAACGACAAGCAGACCTGCTTTTAACACCTAATTTTTAACAATAAAAACTCCGCCCACCACGCCATAGCGGCACAGTAAGCGGAGAATAAAGAAGAAAACTTAGTTCAAGATTGCGAGAACGTCGCGAGAACCAAGAATGAGGTAGTCCTCACCAGCATAAGACACTTCAGTGCCGCCATACTTCGAGTAGAGAACCTTATCTCCTACCTTCACGTCCATTGGAATGCGCTCACCAGCATCATTACGACGACCTGGTCCAACAGCAAGAACTTCACCCTGCTGTGGCTTTTCCTTAGCGCTATCTGGGATTACCAAGCCAGACGCAGTCGTTGTCTCAGCTGCAGCCTGCTTAATAATAATCTTGTCTTCCAAAGGTGTGAGTGCAAATGCCATTGCTGCTCCTTTCTTTGCGTTTTTAACCTTTATTCATAAATTTATCACTATTTTGCAAAAACTTGCTAATAAGTGGCGCAAGTTTTTGATAAATTTTACTGACGGCGCATTTCAAGAATGGAATTTACATCTACCTGTTCTTTATCAGCACGATTAGCAGCGTCATCACTGGATGGGATATGCACGGTATGCGTTGGCGGAACAGCCTGTGCTACTTGACGTGCAGAAACGATTTCTCGGCTCAAAACCTCATAAGAGTCATCCTCATGTGCCATCTGATCGTTGTGTGTTTGCAGAACGAATATATCTGGCTCGTCATTATTATCGCGATTAGAATGCGCAGAATGCTCAATATCCACCGAGTTAAACTCGATAGTTTTTACTGTATCTACGGTAAAGAGCGGTTCGTTATTATCTTTATCTTTCTGAACACTCTGCACGCCTGCTTGCTCTGTTGCACGTTCAGCATTACTCTGAGCATTATGCGCATGAACATCCGTTAAATCAAAACGAGTAATACCGTTAGGCTTGTGAGACGAGGATGCCACACGGTACTGTTTAAGCTCTTCCTCCCATAAGCGTGCTCGCCTAGCTTGAGTAATACCAAAGCCAAGAACTGTCAGCAATAATGCTGCTGGAAAAGCGCTCCACCAGTAACTAAAATTCCATAAATAAGCGCACACTGGCACAGCAATAGTGACTACTAGCAGAACCATAGTGAGGATTCGACGATGCCGTATTCCCGAACGCCGTAAAGCGCGCATACGATTGACTCTATGCGCAGTAAAACGCAAGGCATTAGCTTCTTGCTTAGCAGCATCGAAACGTTCTTTTTGTAATACGCGCAACTCGTCGCGCACAGCAGCTGCATCATCATCAATCACATGCAGTGAGGAAGAATATTTATCTTCAAAGTGCCTACTCGCGTTACGTTGACTCCTCATCGTGCTTAAGGGAACAATGCCTATAAGAACTACAAGAGCCAGTACTATAAGTACAATACCGCTGAGAGACTGAGTAACCATAACTTCTACAATAAATGACATGGGTGTCATTAGGTGGTAATTTTGCAAAATTTCTGCGTGTTGAGACGGTTTCTTTAACAGTACTGAGCATGTGTAGCGATGTCTGCCATGAGCTTAAGATAGTTGGGGGTTAGGTTTTTTAGGAGGAACAGTGCCTACATATCATTACCGTTGCAAGAACTGCTCATATGATTTCACACGCATGCAGTCATTCTCGGACGATCCTATTACGTTGTGTCCGCAGTGTGGTCAGGAACAGATTCATAAAGTGTATTCTGTAGCTGGCATTACCTTCAAGGGCTCAGGTTTTTATCATACAGATAGCGGTTCAGGAGCTTCTGCTTAGGGACTGCAGGCTTTCCGCACGTCGGCATTATCCGGAGCTGTTTTGCGTTTCATATAGAACTATAAAACGTATGACTGTGGGGATAAGTCGGCGTGTTTTCACATTGGTTCACATTGTTCTTATAATTTTTTTCTTACGGATTTACTCGCTTAGATAGATATATGAGTAAATTCACACATTCTACGAATAGAAGCCATCGCCAGTCCTCCCCTGCTGCACAACGTCGCGATGATCTTCCTGCTTCAGCGAACGCTCGACCACGCACAATAAGTGTGTGGTTTTACCAGCATTTTCTTTCTAGCGCGCATAAGCGTTTACATGCACATCGGTGTTTTCTTGCAGGAATATGCATAGCTCTTGGCTGCGCTTTTATTCTTATATCTTCTTTTATTGTTCCACCGAAGAGCGCTCATCATGTTGTTATGATGGCTCGTTCCATTCCCCGCGGCACAGTTATTCAAGCACGAGATGTGCGGATGGCTGATGTGCCGTCTAGTTTGGATATAACGACTCTGGTAGTGTCTGCCAATGATGTGGTAGGAAAAATGAGTCCCGTGCGTTTAAGCAAGGGGTTACTTATTCCTAAAACGGTTCTCCACGATGTTCCAGTTGTTCCGAAAGGATATACGTCGCTCGATATTAGCTTGGCAAGTTCTTTCACATCAATGCATGTGGGTGAACGTATTTCGTTATTATCAGCACAGGCTACGTTATCGAGTTCTGCATTAGTGCTTCATATTCCTTCCCATGCGCAGTCTCATGCACTGTGGGAGATTAATGAGGAGCGCAATACTGCTATAACCGTTGCCCTGCCTGCTCAAGATGCTCTGCGCATCGTAGAGGCACAATCAACATCGCCCATTATTGCGGTACCTCATGAAGGTACGTCATAATGGGCGAATGAAGCTAATGCTTGAAGTTAAAGACCGCGAAGTGTGGTGGTAACTCGCCGAGTATGCGCTGGTCGTCTTGCACATTTTTTTGCTGATCGGTGAGCACATCAGAAGGTTCGAGCTTTACTCCGTCGGCATCAAACCATTCAGTTCCTTTGCGTTCTACCCGCCGTGGTGGACGAGTTGTTTTACCTAGTGGTTTCACTGTGCATCTCCTAAACGAGCCAAGTAAGCCACAATACGGTCAACTTCTTTTTCGGGGTTCACGAAGGCTGCAACCGACCACACATACATCACAGACCAGCCGAGGATTTCTAGGTCTTCTACAGCGAAACGGTGACGTTGACGTGTAGACGGAATACTCATAAACTGTTTATCGTCTGTACACACAGCCAATACGTATGGCTGGTTAGGCAGACCTACAGCCAAAGGTATGCGCTGACCAGTATCGAATCCATAATTCACTGCCACGTTCAAACCACGAGAACGCATGCGGTCTGCGAGATCGTTGAGAAGAATATCGTCTTCATGGAAGTGCTCGGTTGGGTGCAGAGTTGATTCTTCAAGGTTTTGTGCCCACGACAGCAACTGCTTAAGCAACTGTGGCCCTCGTTGATGCAAACGCTCATCTTCCATCTCATAGGCATAGAAGGAGGTTACAATATCGAGCTTGGCATGTCCCAAAGCCAGAGCATCAAGAATCATGCCTTCACCTGCAGGATTTTCTACCACACCAAACTGTTGAATAAGTCGGCCTTGCGTTGTTTTAGCGAAACCAGTCGTTAAAATAACATCCGTGGAATCCATACCCGCCACATCGTTAATGGTTACAACAGCTACGTGGTGTAAGAATCTTCGCAAGCTTGTACTCTTGCCAGCAAGCAATTTGAGTTCTGCGCCCACACGTTGACGATGCGTATCGTTAAAGCATACGACAGTCAACTTGTATCCGCTTGGTACGCGGGTGAAGGATTGACTACGTTCTTCAATAATGCCCACTACACGGTCAATTTCTTGACGGCTGGTTTCCACCATGCCGTGTCCAGCATTAGGTACGCCATTTCCTGGAACATGCGAGAAAGTAACTGTGCTGCGAATCTTATCTGGAGCAACGCCTAGGGGAAGATTGCCGTATCCTGCATCAATCAGGAAAGCAGATAATCGAGCATCGCGCTTATCTAAGCGAGCGGTGGCATTGATGCGTGGAAGAATCTGAGTCAGTGTTTTAATCGATGCAGAGGATACAGTTTCCTCATGTGCCAGCACAATAACAGTATCTACACGAGACAGAATGCTGAATAATTCCAATGGTTGGATGTGCGCACATGCATCAATCACAGCAATATCGGCAATCTTCTCCCCTGTTGGAGTTTCAGATGCCACAGCAACAGGCATACCCACCACAATTGGCTTAGCTGCAGTAACAATGCTAGGATGCATCTTCACGATTGAACTGTAGCGCATAGAAGGTTGCAAGGTTAAGGCTGCATGTGCTGCGTTAGATTCCTGAGAATGCGCATACACAATCTCAGATAAACGCTTCATAAGGCTTTCTTGAACCAAAGCACCGATAGAACGCACATGTTCAGTATCAACTTGGTTGAATCGCTCTGTTGCGGAAGACAGCACAGAACCGTCTTGATTAGCAATAATTGGAGAGGACTGCACAATGCTTTCGAACACTGTTGTCCACCATGCCAAAGTAAGTTCATCAGGAGCAGCTTCAGGTGATACCTTGCGAGCGCGCAAATCAGCAATAAGCTCATCTAAACCGGCGTTGCTAAATTCTACTTCTAAGCAGGCACGCTCAGGCAAATCCTCTAACGCTTTGCGATCATTGTAGAGAAGACGTAAGTTCTTTTCGAGATCTTCGAAGCTTGAATTATCGAGGTCTCCTCCTACTGGAGTGCGGTCAAGAACGTGAGATAAGGCGGTAATATCGCGTTCAAGATTTTCTTGAATCTCAATAATATCGTCTAATCGAGGAGGTAATACTGGCCATCCACCTCGTGGCACGAATTCACGCCAGAGTTCGCTTTGACGGCGAACCACAATAAGAGCGTCACGCAAATTATCTGGTTGAGCACCAGCGCGCAAAAGACTTTTAGCTTCTTTTGTTAGTCGGCGACGTTCCCAGTATCCCATGGTGCTATTGCTTTCTCGACGCTCTGCTTTCGACGCAGTTGCTTCAATCATCGAGTCAATATCACGCTCAAAAATTGCTGGTTGGAAAATATCTAAGACTTTACGCAGGTTACGCAATACATGAACTTGCTTATTCCATTCATGAGGCGTGTTTGGAACTGGGAATCCGCAGGTTTGTGCAGTAATAGATATATGCTTAGCAATTGTTGGAAGAGTATCGTCGAGCAAACGCTCCACGCGCTGATAAGCTGTTATTGCTTCGTCTCGCGTATACAGTGACGCTTTGAACCATGGAGTGTCTGGAGCATCAATAGTATATTCACCAATTTCGCCAGCGCGAACGAGTTTACGTCCCCATTCTTCTTCGTGCCCCACGATTGCTCGTGCAGTATCTACACTAAAACGCACATGAGTGGATGGATGCGTTGGCAAAGCAGAAATACGTGCAAGATTTTCGATAGTTTCGTATGCACTCACATTCCACTGGTCATTTTTACCGTGCAAATCGCTCAAATACTTTGTTAAGCGTCCACGTACGCCCACGAGTTCATCAGCAAGCTGATTGAAACGGCTGTGAGCAGTTCCTGGTTGGAAGCTAACTGCAGAAATTAGCTGCTTATCTATAGCAGCACCCGCACTTGGATCTGCTAAATCAAGAACAAAGCTATCGATATGATGAGAACGCATGGTTAATAAGAAGTTGCGTTTTTGTTCCGCGCTTCCTGGAGCATATAGCACAGTTTTTCCAGCCATAGCTGCATGAGAAGTAATAGCTGCCGCATAAGGTACGCTATCGTATGCCACAGGCAGGTTCATAAAAACGCTTGTTCCGCTCGTAACCACACGCGCAGCATAGCGGGTAACACTATCCACATCGCCCACTTCATTTTCTTCATGCGGATCACAATCAAAAGGACGATATTCTGGTAATTCACGCTCCTGAAGACGACGTCCTGCTTCTTCTGGCTGAGCAAAAACGTCTACGAGGTCGTTTCCAGTGCCACCGTTTTCCATGCGTGAAATAATATGATCTGCATCGGCAAGCATAAGCGTTGATGAGCGGATGAAGCATCCAATAACCATGGAGCGGTTCACCGTGAATTTTTGAATATGCGTGCCAACAGCTTGTTTAATATTCTTAAAAACAATATCGCTGTCTACGCTTACTCCGTCACCTTCAGCATGAGCGAGAACATCGTCTGCTGTAATAGCAATACCTAAGGTGCGTAGCTGATTGATTAGTGACTCATTAACGCTTGCGGAACCAGTAATACGAATACGGCAATGCGATAAGTCTGCTCCATCGCTCTCTTCGATACGTATTGGATACAGCAAAATAGGCAAATTCTTACCTGGCCATACTGCAGCTCCTACGCTCAATGACAGATGCGCGGAACCTTCGTTATGCTCTTTATTCGCTTTATCATCTAACACGCGGTTGAGTTTACGCAAAGTTGCTTTAAGTAAGCCCTCGTCGCGATAGAGAGAGTCGAGGTGCGTTTGACCGTTAGAGAATAGTTGCGCTATGCCTGATGGGTGAGCATGATCGAGTTCTAAGCGTGCAGCTAATCGATTCATATCTTCGATTGGCGCGCTACCATGTGTGGCACGGTAGTCTTGATACCATGCTTTTACCGTGTCGAGAGACTCGCTGCTTGCTGTGATGCGTGCATCTTCAGTCATTACTTGCTGCTCGCTTTCCAGGTTTGATATCCTTCATTGGATTCTAATGCTTTATTAACACTGTCATTATTTTGAGCTTCTAACCATGCATACATATCGTCATACAAGAACGGATTTAATCCTAAGAATGGTAGGAGTTCAGGAATTTGGGCAATATCGAATTGCACGTTAAAGTCTTGTGTGCTTTTCGCTTCAACACTTGTATGACCCCGAACTTCAACGATAGTGTCAGTATGCTCGAAATCACCGCGTGAAAGGCGGTCGAATACAGAACCTGCTTCGTATACAGGAACATAGCCAGAATCTTCATTGACCACAACCTGTGGCGTAGCTGCAGAATCAACGTGTGGCTCTTCTGCCTCTTCATCTTGAACAGCAGCTGGTTGCATGGCAAACATATGGGTTGGCTCGCCGGCACGCAAATCTAAAATATCATCCACACTCATAGATGGAGCAGGCGCATCATCGCTGACCGGAGACTTAAAATCAAACAGATTTTGTACTGCAGGAGCAGAACCTTCAGGCGCTGACTGCTGCCGTGTTTGGTTGACTGCTATCTCGAAAGATACATCGCCAAACTGTCCGCTTATCTGTTCGCTGGATATAGTATAAGGATTTTCTGCTGGCACGCGCAGTAAAGCATCGTGAGCGTTACGAATATAAGTGCCGTTCGTAGAATTTAGATCGCTTAATTCTGCTTGACCGTTATCTTCTACTGTCAATAATGCATGATTTTTAGACATTGATTTGGTTAGGTCAGGCACATCAAAGCGAGTAGCATTGTCAGGTACTTCAACGGGGCGCATTGGTTTACGACCAATATATACGCGTGCTGGAGCTGTTACTGTTATGCTCTGATCGTTTACAGTAATCTTCCACGTTGTGGAGGTCTTCGCAGAATCAGTCACGGTCCCATCCTTTACTAGATTCACCCTTATAGGGCATACTCTTTCTTATTGTACGTTCAAGAGTGTGCAAGTAACAGTTATCGTGTTGAAAAATCACAAGCTATTAAAAAAGTCCTGCCGCAGAAACCTGCAGCAGGACTAATGTAAACCTGTTTAAATGTGAGGAAGAAACTACTTGAGTTCTACAGATGCGCCAGCAGCTTCGAGTTCTGCCTTTGCCTTTTCTGCATCTTCCTTGTTTGCGCCTTCGAGAACTGGCTTTGGAGCGCCATCTACGAGAGCCTTAGCTTCAGCGAGACCGAGGCTGGTCAAAGCACGAACAGCCTTGATAACGCCAATCTTCTTGTCGCCTGCTGCGGTGAGGATTACGTCGAACTCATCCTTCTCTTCTTCAGCAGCAGCTGCACCAGCAGCTGGAGCAGCAGCAACAGCAGCTACTGGAGCTGCAGCTTCTACGTCGAACTCTTCTTCGAACTTCTTTACGAAGTCAGAGAGCTCTACGAGTGTCATTTCCTTGAAAGCTTCAATGAGCTCATCTGCGGAGAGCTTTGCCATAATGGCTTCCTTTCGTTGTGGCACCGTTTAACTATTGTTCAAGTGCCGAAATCTTATATCTTATACAGTTACTGTTAGCAAGCTAATGTAACTATGCAGCCTTTTCCTGCTTTTCGCGCAATGCATCGAAGGTGCGAACTGCCTTGGTTGGCAGTGCAGCGAATGCAAATGCTGCCTTGGCCATGGTGCCCTTGAGAGCGCCTGCTGCCTTGGCAAGGAGAACGTCGCGTGGCTCGAGGTCTGCAAGCTGGTTTACGCCAGCAGCGTCGTATACGGAACCATCTGCGAAGCCACCCTTAATAATGAGCTGCTTATTTTGTGCGGTGAAGTCACGCAGAACCTTAGCGGCTGCTACGTAATCGCCCTTCACGAAGGTGATAGCTGTTGGACCAGCGAACAAGTCGTCGAGACCCTCAATACCAGCTTCCTTAGCTGCGATGCGTGCAAGCGTATTCTTCGCCACATTGTAGGTTGTATCGGTGCCAAGCTTTTCACGCAGATCGGAGATCTGTGGAACGCTAAGGCCACGATACTCGGTGAGGAGCACTGCGTCAGCTTCACGGAACTTGTCAGTGAGCTGTGCAATTGCCTCTGCCTTTTCTGGCCTTCTCATTGGCATTCCTTCCTATTGAACCGCCTCATTGGAGTTCCAGCATTAGAGCAATAAAAAAGCCCTGCACGCAAGCAGAGCAAACATAACAGGCATATACATGCCTTTGAACTCAACCTGCGATGGCGCGAACGCTTTACTGGGTTTCCCCAACCAACGGTCTGTGGTTTACAGATGTAGATACTACACAGGGGTGTAGATTTTGTCTACACCCCATCATTCTCCGTGTGTCGCGCACTATGCGAGGCTGCAAATAATCTCCATAACAATCCGAGCTGCATTATCGGCGTATTCACTCACGTCGAATTCACGGAAGGTTTCGTATTCAGTATCGGCATTGTCACTCAAAGCTCGAATCACTAAAGAAGGCACCTCATTACGCGCTGCCACATGAGCGATAGCCGCACCCTCCATCTCTACCGCGTCTGCTCCCGTCGCAGCTTTCACCTTGGCAGCAGCATCACCTTCAATAAATAAATTGCCGGTGGCAATCGTTCCTGCAATATGCTCAATCCCGAGCTTGTTTAATACCTCATCTGCAACGGCGAGGAGTTTTTCGTCACTGTGATACTCATTCGTAAAAGGTGGTGCTTGTGAAATCATGCGCATGTCGGTGTCGAGATAAACCAAAGTCTTACCTAAAACAACATCGTTGATATGCAAATAATTCGTTAAATTCCCAGCAATTCCGGAGAAAAGTAAAGCTTCTGGCGCATACACATCAATGAGATGCTGAGCCGTGGCAGCAGCATTCACCGTTCCCATACCCGCTACGGTAGCGACCACACGCACATCTGTGCCAGGCAGACGACCATCAAAAATAGTTACACCTGCACTTTTGTGCTCGTATACTTCATCTAAAGACTTGGCAAGCAAATCTACTTCCACGTCCATTGCTCCAATAACAGCAAGCGTTCGCTGTGCCATACTATGTCCTTCCATTGTTTATTTGCTTGTAGCACACACTAGCACATACATATGTTTCTTTCGAGTTCTCAGGACGCCTCTACCCTAAATTAGTCACTCAAACCTCGCTAATATGGCTCTTCGGATTTAGCGGGGTTTAGAGGAGAGTATTGCCCAGTAGGTTCCAGTTGATTCCTCAGGATGTCAGGTGTTAAGACATCGCTGCAGTATGAATGTGTTTATTTTTATCAGTGAAGTCGATACGCGCAACCGATATGCCAGTTTTGAAGCCATTTTTTGCGCATCAAAACTGGCACAACAGGTGTATGAATCGGTTAAGCAGAATATGTGAGAGCAAGAACTCTTCGAATTGAACGCAATTTAAAGTCTGATTGCGCAGAACAGCTACAAGCCACGCTTAAACTCAAGCCTCGCTAAAACTTGCGACTCCCCTTAATCAAGCCTCGCCCTTAATCAAGATTACGAGCCTCACCCCATTCGAGATTACGAAAGTACTTCACTCTAGAAGTACTTCACCCCCGAATCACAAACCTCTCCGACTACGCACCGCCTGCGCCAACTCATAAAGTAGCACATTCGTGTCATCCCATGAAATACAGCGATCAGTTACGGACTTACCGTATTCTAATTGTTCAAGTGGAGCCGCTTTCTGGTTGCCTGCTTGAATAAAGCTTTCCATCATAATTCCAGAAATCCCCTGCTCACCGACAGCTAAACGTTGCGCAATATTGCGCACTACCCGAGCTTGTTGCACTTCATCTTTGCCGGAGTTGCCATGAGAAGCATCAATAATCAAACCATGCGCTCCAACGCTGTTCTCATCTAAAACAGCGCGAGCATCTACAAGCGCTCTTCGAACTGAATCAGCATCATAATTTGGCCCTGAACTCGACCCACGTAATACCACGTGGCAATCAGGATTACCTAAAGTTTCTACTGCCGCAGCTCTTCCCTGGTGGTCAATACCAAAGAAGGTATGCTGTTGCGCAGCGGTATAAACGCTATCTACAGCAGCTTGCACAGAACCGTCAGTCGCATTCTTAAAGCCCACCGGCATAGACAATCCGGAAGCCAACTGACGATGCACCTGACTTTCCGTGTTCCGCGCACCAATAGCACCCCACGTCACAGCATCAGCAATATATTGCGGAGAAGTCGGCTCTAAAAATTCAGTAGCAACAGCCACTCCTGCATCCAACACACTTAACAAGGTATGTCGAGCTAAAAGCAAACCTTTATTTATCTGATGCGTGCCATCTAAATCAGGGTCGTTAATCAGACCTTTCCATCCAATCGTTGTGCGCGGTTTCTCAAAATACACGCGCATAACTATGAGTAAATCATCCTCCAGCTCCTCGCGAACCTGCGCTAAACGCTGCGCATAGTCAAGAGCTGCACGCGGATCATGAATAGAGCATGGTCCCACAAGAACAAGCAGACGATCGTCGTCACCAGCAAGAACGCGACGAGTTTCCTCACGAGATTCCACCACTAACTGGCATGCTTGCTCGCTTAACGGCATAGATTGCAAGACTTCAGCAGGCGATGGCAGCACGTCCAGCTCCAATACTCGCCTGTTAATAATCGGTGCTAAACCCACCTCATCTTCCCAACGCGAAATAGAAGCGAGGTTCAGCGGATTACTTTCATGCGATTGATTGAGCTGTTCGTGCAAAAACGCACGGTTTCGAGCCGCTTCCTGAGCATGGCGTTCTAAAGCTTCAGTGGTTGCTTCTGACTTACTTTCCGGCATACATTTAGTGTAACGCACGACGCTCACGAATGGCAGCACTTAAGGTGTGCAGTAACTCATTCGTTCGTTCCCACGAAACACAACTATCGGTAATTGATTTTCCATAGACTAACTCGTCTAAACGCCCTGGACTTTGATGTCCTGCTTCAATAAAGCTTTCAATCATAACGCCGGAAATTCCCTGCTCACCGGCGGCAAGGCGTGCAGCAATTTCTTCAACAACTTGTGCTTCTCGCACCTCGTTTTTACCGCAATTTCCGTGAGCGGCATCAATAATCAAACCATGAGAAGCTGCATAAGGCGCATTAGATTCCTGTAAATATTCCAAGGCTTGGGCAACGCTATCGACATCGTAATTTGGACCATGAATAGAGCCTCGTAAAATCACATGACAATCAGGATTGCCCAAAGTTTCAGCAGAAATAACGGAACCATCCACATTAACAGAAAGGAAGTGATGCTCATTAGCAGCCGCATAGCAAGAATCTGCAGCAACTTTCACATTACCATCGGTGGAGTTCTTAAAACCGACTGGCATAGATAAACCGGAAGCTAACTGACGATGCACCTGGCTTTCCGTATTACGCGCGCCAATAGCACCCCAACTAATAGCATCAGAAATATATTGAGGTGTAATAGGATCGAGGAATTCAGTTGCTGTTGGCAAACCAATATCCACAATATCAACAAGCACTTTGCGGGCAAGCCACATGCCTTTGCGAATATTAAAAGTACCGTTCAAATCAGGGTCATTAATTAAACCCTTCCACCCAATAGTGGTACGTGGCTTTTCAAAATATACGCGCATAACAACGCAAATATCTTCGCGAAGTTCTTCTGCTACTGCTTGCAGACGACGCGCATAGTCGAGGGCAGCCTTCGTGTCGTGAATAGAGCATGGCCCCACAATCACCAGTAATCGGTCATCTCGACCATGCAAAATATCTCGAATAGCGGTACGAGATTCACGCACACGCTCAACCAGCTCAGGGTTCAAAGGAATTTCGTCAATAAAAGCACGAGGCGCAGGAATAGGGTCAAGCTGACGAATATTGACATCAACTGTTTCTGGCAACACCGCTTCGCGTCCGAGCTGAACGCTGTTGTCATCCTCGAAAGGACCATGCATATGCATCATTTTTCCTCGTCCCTTTACTCAAATTTATTACTGTTTTACCTTATGACTTAGCTTTTCTATTTATCCGCTCAGTTCTGTCGGATTGACAGCACCTGCTAAGCGAACGCCTACTGTACAGTAAGAACTTTTCTGGCGCGCTCTCTCAAGCGCTCTGGGTACTGGTACAGAAGGCAGACAGCGCGGAGAAGAACAAAGGCGATGCAGTCTGCTAATGCACACTGCACCCATCCAGAACGAGCGCCACAAGCCTGCATATGTTAAGCGCACATGAGATTGCTACTCATCTACACATGCCTGCTCGTAAGCGCTCAATCTTCTCCAGCGCATAAGCAGAAATCTGCTTATGCCAAAGCTCCCATAGGATCCCATGCTGGCAGCATGATTGGTTCCTCTTCCAATGCTGCCTGATACTCAGCTGGCAGCATGGACTTTGGCACAGCTACTTCGTAGACGAACTCATCGAACCAGTCGTCGCTCATTGTGAAGTAGCCCTTGTCTGCAATATCTGTGCCCCAAGAGTTTTCCACACGCCAACGCTTGGTTGTGCCTTCAGCAGCCGCACCAGCTTCAACCAAAGCCTCAGCATCACCAGAAGCATTACCAGAAGTTCCAGCAGCCACATCTACTCCAGCAAAAGCCATAGCGTGATTCATTGCAGAATCAGCAAAACGCACACGTTCTTCTTTATTCAAATCGAAGTCAATGTTGTACACACGACCATATTCAAATAAGTCAGTTGCCCAAGCACCCTCTTTACGATCCATCATCGGATGGCAATCCGCTCCGAACCATACAGGAATACCCTGTTCTTGCATAATAGTGCGTGCGCACTGCTTCATGAAATCAGTATCCACATTCAGATATGCGGTTGGTGTTCCTCCCACCACATTGCCCAAATGTTCAATACCAATCATCTTGCCCTTAGGATGCTCGCTACGAGGATCGTCAACCAAGCAGACATAATCTTCCAAACCGGCAGTAACATACTTATTCCAGAATTCCACTGGAGTCATAGTACCTTCGTTATGGAAAACACCATCCTTATCGGTGTACTCCCATTCAAAAGATGTTGGAGGAGTTCCCAAATGAATAGTTAAAATGCGGTGTACCTGTTCCACAGCCTCAGCAGCAATAGTTTCAGACTGCTCAGGATGCGCATACATATGTGCCACAGCCTGACGCAAAGCCGCGCGCAGCTGCGTATTCATTTCGCCAGTATTCTGGCTAGACGCAGTTTCAGGGAAGAAATCTTTTGGCACAGCACCATACTTGGTGTAAATATTCATAGCCATAGTCCACTGACCGCCATCGCCCATCAAATCATGCAGAAGGAACTGCACTAAGCGCGAATCAGAAGCTTCACCGGCAGCAATCAACTGCTTCATATCTTCCATAAAGTAATTCGCGCGCTCAAGCTTATCGAAATACATGGCGTAAGACTGGCTGAATTCAAAGTCATTATCTTTCAGATTCATTTCACGCTTAGCAATAAAACGTGCCACATTGAGCGAACTAAATAACCAGCAGCGACCGGAACGCTTCTGACTTGTTGCGCTACCATTGTCTACAACTGTGCTAAAACGGCGCGATAGCAAGCGAGCGCGGTCGAAGTTCTTAGCAGCCTCGTTAATACCTACTGAGGTGACTGCATTCATAGCAATACGGTTAGATTCACGAGCGTCGAAATTCTGGCGCAAAGCTTCGAGAGTGCTGGCACTCAGAGCTTTTTCAGACATAGTGCTCCTTCTTTGAAGAAAAAATACTTGTATATATAATTAAACCGTGCAGCATGAACACTGCACGGTTAAACTGTGTGCGCTGTGCTGAGCGCTTAAAGGCGAGTTGCTGTTTTACTCAGCATCGCTTACAGATTCAGAGGATTCAGCCTTGCTTTCGCTCGCATCTGTGCTCTGGGCATCTTCAGATTTATCTTCACTCTGCTCAGCAGCTGGAGCAGCCTCTGTGTTAAACAGGTTTGATCCGAAAGCATTAGCAAAGATTGAACGCAACTCATCGACGCGAGCAGTAATTGATGCTTCACGTTCTTGCAAAGCAGCAATACGAGTATTTAAGCCATCAATTTCTTCTTGAGCGGCTTCTCGACGTTCATCAACCAGCTCTTGAGCGCGCGTTTTTGCTTCTTCAATAATCTGCTCAGCCTCCGTCTGTGCCTTCTGACGGCTCGATGTTGCGTATTCATCAGCCTTCTTACGCACATCTTTAGCATCAGCAAGCAACTGAGTAGATTCTTCTTCTACTGTGACACGACGAGCTGCCAAGTCTGCCAACATATCTGCTACCTTCTTGTTGGCATCTTCCTGGCTGGCTGCAATATCACGACGTACGTTCTCGGCCTCTTGTGCAACCTTTGCTAAGGTTTTTGCACGTTCTACATCAGCAGAATCAGTAATTTGGCGTGCCTGAGCATGTGCTGCATCAGTAATTTCTGATGCTTGACGTTTTGCATCAGACAGTAACTTGGCAACCTGTTCGCGCACATCAGCCAGTTTTTGATTTGCTAAGTCCAAAGCTTTTTGAATTTGATCGTTTGATTCGCTCTTCTTTGCTGCGATTTCATCGTCTGCAGTTTTGCGCTGCTGAGCGATTTCATCTGCTGCTTGAGCGCGTAACTGAGCAAGCTGTGCTTCCTGCTCAGAACGCTGAGCATTCAAGTTCTTATCGTGCTCTTCGCTCTTGGCGCTTAACTCCAGATCGAGGGTACGGCGCTGATCTTCACTTTCACGCTTTGCAGAGGCAACCAACTGTTCGCTTTCACTTTGAGCAGTGGCGCGCAGTTTATCTGCTTGCTCGTGTGCTTGGGCAATAGCTTCCGTTGCTTCTTTTTTGGCTTCTGTACGCATATTATCAGCATCCAGCTGAGCGTTATTGAGTAAAGTACCTGCTTCATTATGAGCATTATCGCGGATAGTTTGGGCATCCTGTTTAGCTCGCTCTAACAGTTCGCGGCTTGTTTGCTCTGCTGATGCGAGTAACTGCTGAGCGTTTGCTCCCAAAGCAGTAAAGGAATTTTGCTGCTGACCGCTATTCTTTTCGCGCTCTTCCTGTAGTTGAGCGTCCAACTCTAAAATACGCGCGTCATAAATCTTAATCTGCTCACGCAAACGTGCTGTATTTTCTTGAGCACGCATAAAAGCGTCGTCTACTCGTTCTTTATCGTAGCCGCGCAAAACAATAGGAAAATTATCAGCCATTGGTACTCCACTAGATTCATCTAGAAATTTATCTCACCAATACATGACGCTATCATGCTTAACTGAAAGAATACATAAAATACATCATGTTTTCGCAAAGTAATTACAGCACCCACTATGCGGCGTGTCGATTGTATTCGAGAGTGGTGGTAATTATATCTCGAGCAGCATCCACCATAAGGTCTAACTTCATGCCTTTGGTGTATCCCACTGGCTTATCAACGTGCGGGAAAGACACAAAACCAGCGTAGGCATGCTCATGATGAGCCGTCCAATCTAACAGCTCGTAAAACAGCGAGTTGCACACAAAAGTTCCAGCATCTGAACTAAACGTTACAGGAATATCGTGCTGAGCAAAACGCTTACTCACCGCTTTTAGCGGTAAACCCGTCCAATAGGCGGCTGGACCATTATCCACAATGCGCGTATCTTTCGGCTGTGCATTATCAGCATCCGGGCGCGATGCGTCAATAATATTCGTTGCGCAACGTTCCAGAGCAATAGTGCGCGCATGAGTTTTTAATCCCGTTGCCAAAACCATTTGAGGTTGCACATCATCAAGAACCCTGTGCAGTGTTGGCCACGCATGAGCAAAACTTAAAGGCAGAAGAACGCTCGTCACCGACACACTCGCATTGTCTACTGTTATTCCTTCGTCAGCTATTGTTTCAGCTACTAAGCGAGATGGATTAACATCCACACCATCATAGGATTCAAAACCACAGATAACTACGCGCAAATTCTCCATGAGTATTTTCTCCCGCTCTAGTCCTCACCGTTAAAAATGCCGATACTTGCCAGATGGCGACCCGACACGTTTTTCTTCGCACGTGTAGAACGTCGGTAGGAATGCCATAGAGGATTTTCTAATGTGCACATTACATTGCGCATACTTGCTAAACGTTCTTGCACATCAGAACCTTCACCATCTGAGGCGCACAGCTGTGCTAGCTCCTCATCAGGAGCAAGATATTCAGTTGCTGCAGCAATACGCGGCAAAGAATCCACTAAATTATCTGTTTTAATCCCTGCGTGGTGAAGAGCAAAAAGGGCAGCCTTTTCTAAATCAATACCTGCACCGCCCCACCGCGTGATTGTTGCTGTTCCTGGGAAATGCTTTTCGAACTCCATAGCAATATCGTTGCCAACTTCATAGCATTCTGAGCAAATGCACGGACCTAAAGTGGCACGAATCTCAGCACGATCAGCACCCTTAAATTCCATAGCAGCAACCGTTTGCCCAATAATATCGTTGAGCAAACCCACACGTCCGCAATGAGCACTGGCATGCACATGATTAACTGGATCAACAAAAAGTACTGGTAAACAGTCAGCACCAAAAACGCCCAAGGTATCGTCTCTTGTGCTCACTAATCCATCGGCTTCTAACTCGTTAAGCTCAGCATCATCATTTACTTCATCAGCGAGAACTACTTCACCTGAATGAACTTGATGAACAGTGCGAACAGCAGAGCCAATCACCTCATGCAAAGCAGAGCGATTACGTGCCACAGCTTCATTATTATCGCCTTGACGAGCGCTCATATTGGCATAGCCGAAGCTCGCGTCACAGTAACCGCCCAAACGAGTTGAATACCATACGCGGTAACCTTCGGCAATGTCAATTGGTATAACAGCAGGAATAACTTCGTTCATATCCAGCATTGTATCTTACATATGTTACTGTGAGCTCAACCGCGGTTAAGCAGATCTAACTCGTCAGCGCTTAATTCCACACTATCGGCTTTCATGGAATCTAAAATAGTTGCGCTACGATGCGTGCCAGGAAGCACAAACATATGATCTCCCATAGCCAGCTCCCATGCCAGCACAATTTGCTGATAGCTCACACCATGCTCAGCAGCAACCTGCTTGAACACATCATACTTGCTCTCATCCTTAGGCTTGCGGAATCCTCCCAATGGACTCCACACCACAAAAGCTAAGCCGAGTTTGCGCGTATATTCTACGGTATCGAGGCTGTCTTTATAAATTGGTGAAAGCTGGTTTTGTACAGCTACCAAAGCGTCTCCCAAAATAGAGCGAGCAATATCAATCTGCTCTACGCTAGCGTTAGAAATACCAATAGTTTTAGCCACACCTTGATCATAGAGGGATTTCATACCTTCAATGGACTCGTTGTATGGAACTTTAGGATCTGGACGATGGAAGTAGAGTAAGTCGATAGAGTCTACGCCAAGAGCGTGAGCAGACTGCTTACCGTACGTAATTAATGATTCTGGAGCACCGTTCACATCCCATGTTGGCACACCGTCAGTAAAATTTCGGAAATGACCTGATTTTGTGGCAACGAGCACTTCTTCGCGAGGTCCGTCCCAACTTGCCAGAGCTTCGCGAATAAGCTTTTCGTTATGTTGTTCTTCACCACCAGACATGTAGTATGCCCATGCCGTATCGAGATGACGGCAACCAGCATTTAATGCATCGTGAATAATAGCAATAGCTTCTTCGCGTGAAGGCTTCTTTTCAATCGATAATCCCATGCATCCTAAGCCGATTGCAGTGGTTGTGTATGGTTCAATCTGACGAGTTAGCGCAGACATGTATGCCCCTTTGAAAATGTTGTGCTTGGTCTGTGCACCAGTGTACACCGCAGTACGCATGAGAGGCAGAGCTTAAAGCTCTGCCTCTCATGCACCCATTTTAGTCTTCTACATCAAATGGGTCGAAGTCACGACGCACGCGGCGACGAGGACGCTCATACCGTTCTGCACGTTCTGCACGATAATCATCGTAAGAATCATCTACTGCATAACGTGGATTGTCACGGCGGGAACGACGCTCATAACGGTCGTCACGGTCATCGCGTGAACGGCGGGAACGACGCTCACGATGGTCATCATAGCGATCATTGTAACGGTCATCGCGGTCGTCACGGGAACGGCGACGTGGACGCTCATCGCGGTCGTCACGGTCGTCACGGTCGCGACGAGGGCGGGATGGACGATCATAATCATCGCGGTCTCGGCGGGAACGACGCTCACGTGGAGCACGCTCGGAACGTTCTGCAGTATTCTCCTGCTCCTCAAAACCTGGGATAGCCAAAGAAATCTTGCCACGTTCGTCCACAGACTGTACCACTACTTCAACGCTGTCGTTTTCCTTGAGAACGTCGTCTACAGCGTCAATACGCTCGCCGTTAGCAAGGTTACGAATCTGGGAAATATGGAGCAAACCATCAGTACCAGGTAGCAAGTTAACGAAAGCACCGAAGCTTGTAGTCTTCACTACAGTACCGTTAAAGGTTTCGCCTGCTTCTGGAACATGAGGATGAGCAATCTGATCAATAATCTTCTTAGCAGCTTCAGCAGCTTCGCCACCTTCAGAAGCAATATAAACAGTACCGTCATCGTCAATAGTTACTTCTGCGCCAGTATCTTCCTGAATCTGGTTAATCATCTTGCCCTTAGGACCAATGACTTCACCAATCTTATCTACTGGAATAGTGGTGGTAATAATGCGTGGAGCATATGGACTCATCTCTGCAATACCATCAATGCATTCAGTAATCACATCGAGAATGGTTGCGCGAGCTTCCTTAGCCTGCTGCAAAGCGGATGCCAAAACATCTGCTGGAATACCATCAAGCTTTGTATCAAGCTGCAAAGCAGTAATGAACTCAGAGGTACCAGCTACCTTAAAGTCCATATCGCCGAAAGCATCTTCTGCACCCAAAATATCTGTTAGAGTCTTAAAGATGTGCTGACCGTCAATATCGCCGGATACCAAGCCCATAGCAATACCGGCAACTGGAGCCTTAATTGGCACGCCGGACGCCATCAAAGACAACGTAGATGCGCATACGGAACCCATAGATGTGGAACCGTTAGAACCAATAGCTTCCGACACCTGACGAATAGCATATGGGAACTCTTCGCGGCTTGGAAGAACTGGAACTAAAGCACGCTCAGCCAGAGCACCGTGACCAATTTCGCGACGCTTAGGAGAACCTACACGACCAGTTTCACCTGTGGAGTATGGAGGCATCTCATAGTTGTGCATGTATGTCTTGGTGGTTGGACCAGACAAAGCATCTACCTGCTGTTCCATCTTCAGCATGTTTAAGGTAGTAACACCCAAAATCTGGGTTTCACCACGCTGGAACAAAGCAGAACCGTGAACGCGAGGAATAACGTCTACCTCTGCAGACAGGGTGCGAATATCGCGCAAACCACGACCATCGATACGGTAATCTTCGGTGAGGATGCGACGACGAACAATCTGGCGCTGCAGTTCCTTGAATGCGTTGCCGATCTCCTTGTCTTTCTCTGCCTCATCCATGTCTTGGAATTCAGAAGCGAGAGTATCCTTTACCACCTGCTTAATCTCAGAAATGCGGTCCTGACGTGGCAGCTTTTCTGCGATAGACAAAGCTTCGTTCAAATCTGCGTGAGCAATCTCGTCGATGCGAGCGTAGAGTTCGTCTGTGTACTCTGGGAAGAGCTGGAACTCCTTGGTATCCTTAGCAGCCAGAGCCTTCAACTCGTTCTGAGCTTCGCACAGAACCTTAATGAATGGCTTAGCAGCTTCCAAACCACCTGCTACAACAGTCTCATCTGGCTTGGTCTGGCCTTCTGTATAAATGAGATTCCATGCGTTCTTGCCAGCACCTGCTTCAATCATAGCGATAGCAACATCGCCATTTTCAATAACGCGACCAGCAACAACCAGCTCAAATACAGCGCGTTCACGCTCAGACCAGCGTGGGAAAGCAACCCACTGACCATCAATCAAAGCCAAACGCAAACCAGATACTGGACCGCTAAATGGCAAACCAGAGATCATAGTCGATGCAGATGCAGCATTCATGGCAACCATGTCATATGCATCATCTGGGTGAATAGACAAAACAGTTTCCACAACCTGCACTTCGTTACGAAGAGTGTGTGGGAAGAGTGGGCGCAATGGGCGGTCGATAATACGAGCGGCCAAAGTTGCTTCTGTAGATGGACGACCTTCGCGGCGGAAGAAGGAGCCAGGAATCTTACCTGCTGCATACATCTTCTCTTCAACATCTACAGTTAATGGGAAGAAATCATAATTTTCCTTTGGGCTGCTACCAGCGGTGGTGGTAGACAGAATCATGGTTTCTCCGTCAAGATAAGCTGCTACTGCCCCATCAGCCTGCTGGGCGAGACGTCCCGTCTCGAAGCGAATCGTGCGCTTGCCAAATGCACCGTTATCGATAACGGCTTCTACTGCTTTAATTTCGGGACCCTGCAAGGGTTCCTCCTTATATTATTTCCAACTACCTCTTTGCTTCTTTCTTTTGCATTCAGTGGGGAGACCCTCTCCCCGATTGGTACCTACGTCTGTAATGCAAAAAGAGCCCAAGCTTAAAAAGCTTGGGCACAGAAGACTTTAGTGACGCAAACCGAGGCGTTCAATCAAAGAACGGTAACGGTTAATGTCTACATCGCGCAAATATCCAAGCAGACGACGACGGTCACCAACCATAAGCAAAAGACCACGACCAGAGTGGTGATCATGCTTGTGCTCCTTCATGTGAGCAGTCAAATCGTTGATGCGCTTGGTGAGCAATGCAACCTGAACTTCAGGGGAACCTGTGTCACCCTCGTGAGTTGCATACTCAGCAATAATTGCGTTCTTTTCTTCCTTAGAAAGTGCCATAGCATTCTCCCTTATGTTAGCTGCGCGGTGCCCCATCCCTATGATGAAGCGCTCTTTATCCGCGGGCGAAACACGCCAAGAAATAAGTGTATACGGAGCGCCATACAAAATGAGGGGCGCGGAGTTCTTCGTGATGCTTAGGGACATGAGGTATTCGGGGGAGGCGAATCAGGCTTAATGGTTCTTCGGGCTTAGTGGGGTTGTGTAGGTTTTTCAATTTTTCTGTTTTTAGCGGTGTTGAGCAGAAGATGTTGCCCAGTAGGTTCCAGTTGATTCCTCTGGCTGTCAAGTGTTAAGACATCGCCCCGGTGTGAATGTG
>QWCP01000324.1_pt1 | contig 23331 bp, 15 predicted proteins | sample 1972561 | NCBI WGS metagenome assembly QWCP01 (sample SAMN09866705, study PRJNA288562) | Human vaginal metagenome isolate pre4_vaginal, whole genome shotgun... | isolation source: vagina | host: Homo sapiens | place: USA: California
CTTTTTCGCACACTTGAGCTCCTTAAACTTCGTGGTGTACATAAAAATATGGTGCGAGAATTACTCACACCATATAATCATGAACTAGCTATTTAAAGGCTTAACGAGAGGGAAGGTAATGGTTTCACGGATAGTTGCGCCCGTCATAGCAATCAACAGACGGTCAATACCCATACCCATACCGCCGGCAGGAGGCATACCCAAGCCCAGTGCTTCAAGGAAGTCTTCATCAATATCCATAGCTTCATCATCACCGGCTAAAGCCATCTTTGCCTGAGCAACGAAACGCTCACGCTGAACAACTGGATCGTTGAGCTCGGAATATGCAGTTCCCAGCTCAAAACCGCGCACATACAAATCCCACTTCTCCACTTGACCTGGCTTCGAACGATGAGACTTGGTCAGCGGCGAAGTTTCTACAGGGAAATCGCGCACGAAGGTTGGTTCCCACAGCTGATGAGGGTCTTCTGTGTAGAAGTGCTCCCACAGATTTTCCACAAGCTTACCGTGATTTTCTACATCTTCACGCTCAACACCCAACTTATCAGCGAATGCACCGAGAGTTTCTACAGTCGTTTCTGGGGTAATTTCTTCACCAAGCTTCTCAGACAGAGACTCGTAAATATCGAGTTGGCGCCACTGCCCCCCCAAATCATATTCGCTGCCGTCAGCCAAAGTGACAACTGTAGAACCGAAGGTATCAATAGCGGCTTGCTGCACGAGAGACTGAGTCAGTTCTGCCATCGTGTCGTAGGTGCCGTACGCTTCGTAGGCTTCCAAAGTGGTGAACTCTGGAGCGTGAGTTCCGTCTGCACCTTCGTTACGGAAAGCGCGGTTAATTTCAAAGACACGGTCAATGCCGCCTACCAGCATGCGCTTCAGGAAGAGTTCTGGAGCAATACGCAAGAACAAATCCATATCGAAAGCGTTAATATGCGTGGTAAATGGACGAGCTGCTGCACCACCACGGATAGCCTGAAGCATTGGCGTTTCAGCCTCCATGTATCCGCGCTGATCGAAGTTACGGCGCAAAGATGCAACAACTGATGCTCGATTACGTACCATCGTGCGCATCTTATCATCTACAATCATGCCCAAATATGGCTTACGTGTGCGCTGTTCCTCGTTCAAATCCTTATGCAGAGCTGGAAGAGGACGTAAAGACTTGCTAGCAATCTGCCATTCGCTGGCGAAAATAGACAGCTCACCGGTCTTCGAAGCGATAACACGACCTTTAATAAAGAGATGATCGCCCAAATCAACAAGCTGCTTAAACTCCTTGAGGCTATCTGCTCCCACTTCCTTCTTAGAGAGCATACCTTGGATTGGAGTGCCGTTGCCGGCTGCCAACTGAACGAAGCACAAGCCACCGCCGTTACGCAAGAAAATGACTCGACCAGCCAAAGCAACAACATCATCCGTTTCTTCGCCAGCTTCTAATTTGCCATCGTAGTTCTTACGAATATCCTCAATGGTGTGAGTAATAGGCAGTTCTGCTGGATAAGGATTCGCGCCATTCTTAAGCATGAGCGCGCGCTTAGCCACACGCATTTGCACCTGCTCAGGATGAGCATGGGGACCAAACTGAGAATTAGACGAATCGATAGCTTCGTCTAATGAGGCATCGTTATTGATACGCTCGGCAATCACCTCGTCCTGTTTCATTAATAATTCTGCGCGCTCGACAGTGCTCAGCTCATGACTCTGCTGGGTTTGTTCCGCGGTCTCGGCTTGCACGCTCTGTGCGCTCTGTGCAGCGTTTTCTTCAATCAAATCAGACATTTTTCCCATACACTTAACGTTTGGAATTCCATATTTCAATACTCTTAAGGGTACTAAAAGAGTTGTACACGATGGCGTGCGGAGGTTTTGGCATACTTACTCGCACATGGCACAGTGCTATCGTTTCATTTTGCTGTATCGTGTGTTTGATCCTAATCTTTATAGCCATATTCTTCAGGACAAAATACTGATTGTGTGGCAGGCTTTACATTTGAACTCTAGCGTAAAGGTCACCACATATATGAATGCTCATAAGACCTGTTTTCTGTTTTGTTCTTTACGTTCGAGTTCAAGCGTGAAGCTTAGAACGTGACTTGACCTCACAATACGGCTCAAGCAGGCCGTATCTTTTACCTATCTGCTTGCGCATAAAACTCACAACAATCATACTGTGTGCAGAAGCGCTCTCAGGGTTGTAGCCTTCACGTTGCTCACGAAGCGTAAAGCTTGCCACACAAAAACTGAAGAAGTAATAAATAAATTTCACTTAACCGATTCATACACCTGTTATGCCACTTTTTATGCACAATATCTGGCATGCATTCATCTGAACAGTTCCTCCATGCAGAAAGCTTAATCAGCAAGTTTTCCATGTAAATCTGCTACGTTGTAACTTTTCCTCATAACATACATCTAACTTCTATACTTGTTTACTTGTATATGTATATCAACATGTTTCTTTCTCGCGAAGACGAGAGAAAGGACGGAGTAGCAAAATATTCCTTTAATACACCCTTTACATCGTCAAACTATTGACAACACTCTGAAAAAGCAATAAACCACGCAAAGAACAAAAGAAAAATAAAGAGCATTTTAGATCAAGTTTTGCACCACAAAGCGCAAAATTAAGCAAATACAGTTAATCGCGCTCAGCCAGAATGCAACTCTTCAAAACAGCAACGCAATCACGGCGTGAAAAAAATCGATAGCCTCAAACCCAAACGACACGCCCACACATTTTCTTCATCAAATTACACGCGCGTTATTTAGTGTGCCACATCACATTATGCACAAAATTATCCCCACACATTCGCACGGAATCATGCCAAAATATCAAGTTATCCACTTTTATCCACAAGACTAAAAACCACTATATATAGTGGTTGTATATAATTATCCACACTTTATTTAGTTGTATTTAGTCCTGCTTATGGCATATGATTACCTTCCAGTGTTCAGCACAAAACGATAACGCTTTCGCTCTATCGCTTCTGTTCATAGACATCATGCATACGCTTCGCGCACTGTGTAGCTTTGCACACTGTCATCAGAAACACACAAAGCCAAGAGCATATCGCAGCTTTACATCTTGCTATAACCAGCTGGAGCAAAGCCAACTGAATACGAACCACATACCGTATATCTGCTTACAAAGGAAGGCTCATGATGACTGCACCGACAGCGTCCATGCTCGAAGACGTTAACATTTCTATCAACGATATCAAGGTAGAAAAGCGCGACGGTCGAGTAGTTCTTTTCGATCGCATGAATATTATTCACGCCATCGAAGCGGCCTTTCATGCGGTAGGAGAAGATTTAGATTCTCGCAATTCTCGTCTTATTGAAGACATGACAACCACTGTAGAAAGCGCTATTGCTGGTCGTTATACAGGCAATGTTCGCATTGACGATATTCAAAATGCTGTAGAGCACACTCTTATTAATAATCATTTGTACGAGATTGCTCAGGCTTATACGTCATGGCGCTTAAATAAAGATATTGCGCGCGCTAAGGCAAGCGATGTGAACGAAGCTATTAAGAAGTTCATTAATCGCGATGAAACGATTATGCGAGAAAATGCTAATAAGGATTCCAACGTCTACGCTACTCAGCGCGATTTATTAGCAGGTGCTGTATCTAAGGCAAGCGCGATGAGTATGCTTCCTTCTGAGGTTGCTAATGCTCATATTAAGGGCGATATTCATTTTCATGATGCGGATTACAGCCCATTTACCCCAATGACCAACTGCTCTTTGCCTGATTTTGGCAATATGCTTGCCAATGGTTTCGTGTTGGGTAATGCCATGATGGATTCGCCTAAATCTATTGGCACCGCTGCTACCCAGATTACGCAGATTATTAAGGATATTGCTGGCTCTCAGTATGGCGGTCAGACGGTGAACCGCGCTGATGAGATGTTGGCTACTTACGCTCAGCTTGATTTTGCGAAGAATATGGAGATGGCTCGCACTGTTTTCCCTGATGGTGAGCCTATTGATGTTGCCCAGCGCGCTATTGCTGCTTTTAAGGATCGCGAAGCTGATTGGTTGCACTTTGAAAATCGTGATGCTTTGCCTATGGATGAGCCCTTCCATCATGACGTTGATGAGCTTGAGCAGATTCGCGAAGTGTATGCAAAGATTTTAACGCGCAAGAATATTTACGATGCTATGCAAACCATGGAGTATCAGATTAATTCCAACCGTATTAGCAATGGTCAGACTCCTTTTGTTACTGTTGGTTTTGGTTTGGGTCAAGATTGGTTTGCTCGCGAAATCCAGCGCGCTATTTTGCTCGTCCGCATTCGCGGTTTGGGTAAGGATCGTCACACTGCTATTTTCCCTAAGCTTGTATTTACTGTGAAGAACGGCGTAAATGCTAAGGAAGGCGAGCCAAATTACGATTTGAAGCAGTTGGCTTTGGAGTGCGCTACTAAGCGCATGTATCCGGATGTTGTTTTCTACGAGAACATCGTGAAGATTACTGGCTCCTTTAAAGCGCCTATGGGTTGCCGTTCTTTCCTGAACGGTTGGATTGATCCGGATACAGGTGAAGATGTAGAAGATTCTCGCTTGAATTTGGGCGTAGTTACCGTGAATATTCCTCGTATTGCTTTGGAATCTCACGGTGACAAGAAGCGTTTCTGGAAGCTGTTTGATCAGCGTATGCAAATTGCGCACGAAGCCTTGCAGTTCCGCATTAAGCGCTGTAAGGAAGCTACTCCAATTAACGCTCCTACCCTCTTCCAGTATGGCGCTTTTGGTCGCCTGCAGCCAGGGGATAACGTAGATCAGCTCTTTAACCGTTCTCGCGCTACTATTTCGCTCGGATATATTGGTTTGTATGAGACTGTAGCTATGTTCTACGGCAAAGATTGGATGCAAGATCACAGCTGGGATGAGAACGGTAAGAAGTTTGCTTTGGAGATTGTGCAGCGTATGCATGATTTATGTGTTGATTGGGATAGCGCTGAGGGATACCATTACTCCGTTTATTCCACGCCTGCAGAGTCTTTGACTGACCGTTTCGCTCGCTTAGATAAGGAACAGTTTGGTGTGATTGATGGCGTTACTGACCATGATTTCTACACCAACTCCTTCCACTACCCAGTATGGTTGCGCCCAACTCCTATGGAAAAGCTCTCGTATGAGCGCGACTTCCCATACTTGGCAAACGGTGGCTTTATTAACTACTGCGAGTTCCCAAGCTTGCAATCCAATCCAAAGGCTTTGGAAGCTGTATGGGATTATGCTCATAACATTGGTATTGGCTATTTGGGAACGAATACTCCGATTGATCACTGCTTCGAATGCGGTTTTGAGGGGGACTTTGAACCGACTGACACAGGATTTAAGTGCCCAGAGTGCGGCAATAATGATCCAAACAAGTGCAACGTCACCAAACGCACCTGCGGTTATTTAGGTAACCCAGTGCAGCGCCCTATGGCTCACGGTCGTCATGAAGAAATTTCTCATCGTGTGAAGCACATGGCAGGTGAAACCGGTCATGTTACGTTAAAAGATGGCACTGTGCGTCAATGGTGGGATGATGCAGAGTAATATGTTTTAACCACTTGCAAGGGTTTGCTCGATTGCACACGTCAGGTCGAGCGAACCCTTAGTTTTTCGTAGAAAGAAACCAGCATGTCTGATGGGTTTACCAAAACCGGCTCAGTGCGACGTAGCGCTCACCGCGATTTTGCTCCAGAAGAAAAAAACCGCGGACCTTATATTCCTACTGCTCTTGCCAATAATCCTCGTGCCGGTCAATGGGATGGACGCAAACTCTCACGCAATATTGTGGCAGATTACAAGCGTTTTATTGTAACGGATGGTGAGGGAATTCGTTGCTCACTCTATGTGAGCGGATGCCCATTCCACTGCCATGATTGCTATAATTCTTCGATTTGGGATTTCAAAGCAGGTCATGAATATACCCAAGAACTCGAAGATAAAATTATAGAAGATTTAAGCTTAGATTACGTGCAGGGTATTACTCTTTTAGGCGGAGAACCACTGCTCAACACTCCTATGCTCATACAACTGACGAACCGTATTCGCCGCGAATTTGGTTCATCAAAAGATATCTGGGCTTGGACTGGATATACATGGGAAGAGCTTATGCGAGAAGGTGAAACTCCCGATAAGATTGAGCTATTACATAATATTGATATTTTGGTGGATGGTCGATATATCAGTAGTTTGCATGATTCTCTTTTACAATTCCGTGGCTCTTCTAATCAACGTATTCTCGATGTGCCACGTAGTTTTGAAGAAGGTCGAGCAGTTATCTGGGATAAGTTACACGATCAAGAACGTTTTATTCCTGAAATGTATGGAAAAGAACGTGCAGCCAGCGAGGATGCTACCGAAAATAATTAAAAGAACTAAAAGCACAACGCCCCTTCACCTGCATGATGATGAAGGGGCGCATCGCTATATTCTTACAGGTGTGCAACTGCAGAAAGAGAGAGAAAAAGTTCACACACCTTTAGCGCATAACGACTGTGCAAGACTTTAGTGCTTCAGATCAATAACCATACGGCCACGAATCTTTCCAGCTTCCATCTCATCGAAGATATCGTTAATATCTTCCATTGGTCGAGACTGGCATTGTGGAACAACCTTGCCTTCAGCACCGAATTGGAAGGCTTCTTCCAAGTCCTTACGAGTACCAACAAGCGAACCCACAACACGAATACCATCAAGCACCAAACGAGGAATGCTCAAATCCATAGACTCAGTTGGCAAACCAACTGCAGCTAAAGTACCACCAGCACGCAAAGCATCAACAGCGCCATTAAAAGCGCTCTTACCCACTGCAGTTACTACTGCGCCATGAGCACCACCGCATTCACGCTGAACAACTTCGCCCAAGTCTTCCTTCAATGGGTTAACGCACAAGTCAGCACCGAACTTCTTAGCAAACTCGAGCTGCTCGTCGTTAATATCAACAGCAATAACCTTAGCTTGGAAAACATTCTTTGCATACTGCAAAGCGAGGTTACCTAAACCACCCAAACCAGAAATAACAATCCATTCACCCGGATGAACGCCAGACTCCTTAATAGCCTTGTAGCAGGTGACGCCAGCGCAAGTAATAGAGCTTGCTGCATAAGAGTCAAGACCTTCTGGAACTTTAACTGCATAATCCGCAGGAACAATGCACTCGTGTGCCATACCACCGTCAGCAGTGTAGCCAGCGTTGAGCACGGAACGACACAAAGTTTCACGACCTGTCGTGCAATACTCACAACGGCCACAGCCCTTAAAGAACCAAGCTACGGATACGCGGTCGCCCACCTTGAGAGCATCTGCTCCTTCAGCTACTTCCTTAACAATGCCAATACCCTCGTGTCCAAGAACTACGCCAGTTTTGTCGCCATAATCCTGATGCATCACATGCATATCAGTGTGGCATACACCGCAGCATTCCATATCGAGCAATGCCTCACCATAACGTAATGGACGCAATTCCTTATCTACAACAGCGGCTTTCTTATCTTGAGTTGCTACGATTGCCTTCACGACAGAATCCTTTCTACATAAATACTCATCATCGAGAGAACTTGACATCTCCGTCAAGAACACACCACCTAGTGTATCCCTATTCCTCGAAATGGTAAAACGAAACACCATAAACTCACAGATTAATATGTTCGTTTGTGCGCACGATGTTGCCATTTTGTAGGATTTTCTATCATTTCCTCAACGGCGTGTTCTTGACGTGTTTTGTCAAGCATTATTCATGACGCAACCTCCATAAAGTTCGTGCAGCCACCAGCAAACCATAAGCCAACATTGCAGTTGCCGCAGCAGCCGCTACTCTCACTAACGAAATACCCGTGCGTGCCAGTGGTTGGCTTGGTTTTTCAGGAGTTTTCGGCGTATCCGGAGGCGGCTTAATCTCCGTTTGTTCCCCAGCAACCCCCAGCCCATGCGAAGCCAAAATCGTTCCATCCGCACCGCGCAAAGTTGCTTTCCAATACACAATTCCCGGAGTCTGCGATCTCACAGAAGGACTGCGCACCTCATAACTGCCATCATCTGCGCGCATGTCCGGAGTAATCGCCACCGTTTCCTCTTTGATCAAGACCGGCGTCGCTCCCATCTCCCCTCCACTATCGGCGGCATCATAAGCAGTAAAACTCACAGTCGACCCCTCCGAAACAGTACCTTCCACACGTGCAATATCAGCAAAATCTTCGCCTGGCATCACTTCAGACTTGTCAACATGCGTCACTATCGAGGCACTGTGTGGCGTCTTCACCACTCGAGTGCATTCCCACTCATCGTTCCACGCACTGGTCACAGGCATCACGCGGTCATCTCCAGCGAAACTATACACGAAAGCGTAGTAACCAAGCCTGTCAGCATAAATGTGCACGGGCTCACCATGCGCGTCCGGCTTGCCACCTCCCACAGCGAGAACACCATTGCGCGCTTCATACTCAAACTGTCCAACGAGCTGATGCGTATCATCATCTGCGGGAGCCACCACAGAGTCGGGCTTGTCTGCCGACCAATACACGCGAACCGTTGCCAAGCGCTCATCTGCCTTCCAGCCAAACCTCTCATTACCCGTAAACTCACCGTGATCATCGGGGAACCCAGCAATCGTAATACGATCGGTTAGTGGCGCTCCTAACTCAGCGGAATGCTCCGAAACTGTTGAATCAACAGACACATGCTGTCTGGTCGATGTGCTTTCTTTCACATCCAACAACCCAGAAATCGCATCCTTATCCATCCACTGTCGCGCGTCTTTGCCACCCGCATCTTCACCTTGCTCATCGCGCGCAATCGTCCACACCCAGGTGGTGAATTTACTCTCCTCATCAGTAATCACAGAGCTGTGCACATCGCGCGTTTGGCCCGCATCAGTAAACTCTATCTGCTCTGTTCCCACCGATTCAAGCCCTAACTCGCGTAAACGAGCAATATAATCAGCGGCTTTTTCTCCATCCCGCACCTGAATTTTCTCATCTGCGCTCAATTGCGCAACCTTCTCATACGTCAAACCCGTATACGCGTAACCGGTCGCTTTTAGCGTCACTCCCTTTTCCCACGCATCGCCTGACATAACGCCCACCTGCACACTATCGCTCATCGCATTACCCACCTCGTCAATCAACGAAGGAACTTGAGTGCGAATTTCTGGCTGAAAAACCTTGCGCACATCGAAGCGAATACCCTGAAAAACCGCCTCATGATTATCGCCTAAGCGCACAAAATTTTGCGCACTATCCACATCATCTAAGGTCTGCACAGAGACGCTCTGCGAGGTACTCACTTCACCCTCACCCGTTGCAACCCATGGCACATCAACCGGATCGGTAGCACTCGTAACAGTAATAGAATCCGAATTATTACTCTCAAAATGCGCAGGACCATGCAATCGCACAGTAACAGGAACATTATTGAGAGATTCACCGCTTGCATTCGTTACACGCACCGACACCCGACCACGCCGCTTTGCCTGCGAATACGCCATCGTAACCTCCGTGCCCGCAACAGCATGCGACGTGCCCTCCGCCCATAATTCGGTCGCACGCTGCTCAACCCCAGGAGCATCCGACATTACACGCGCTCGGCTCGCATTCCATTGCGGACGCGAAGAATCTAAATCAAAATGATCATGAATAAGCGTTGCTAAAGCCGCATGATCCAAGGGATTTGACGAGTTATGATACCTCTCCAACAGATACCCCATTGATCGCGTTTGCGGCGAGTCAGGAATTTGCCGACTGTTGCTAAACGTCCACGTAGAATCCACGCCCCATTGATGGCAGTACAGATAATCGCCGTTCTCACTGACGCCAATCACGCCCAAAACGTACCCTTTAAAGCTCGGCAAAAGCATGAACAGGCTTTTTGACGGTCTCGCCAGATGACCGCCTGCAGGTTTCGCTGATGCAATTTGCGGTTGAACGTTCAGACATAGCACCACGAGCAGCGCAACGCTCAGTAGCATCCCCCACAAGAGGGATAGAATGCGCGCAACCCGCGACGTGCGCAGCATTTGTGCTCTTTCCGATTGCTGCGAGTGGAGCAGCTGCACGCGCTTTACCTGAGAGAAGCGCTTAACCCGAGATGCGCCCAGTATCCGTGCTCTTTCCGATCTCAACGAACGCAGCATCCGCACGCTATTTTCTTCAACTCTATTTTTGACAACGTTATTTTCTGCGCGTTTTTCTTTCGAAACCGCTTGACGCTCTTCTCTCGCGAGCGCGCTATCCGAGCACTTAAGCCTTCTCCTGAATAATTTTTTCATCGTATGATCCTTCCCTATTTCTACGACTACAGTGTCGTTCTTCCAGCATGACTAATGCGAGCGCGAAAACCACTATTGAAATGAATATGTGAACCAATGTGGATAACTCGCCCGGTTTTAGCGGAGACCTCTCATGTCTAATGCCACGTAAGCGATGTCTTTCACACTAAACACGTCCACCGCTCCATCACCATGCCACTCGCTTCCCCGGCTCATAACGAACCCATACCTCTCGCCCCCCTCGGCTCATACCGACTACCCATGCCGCTCGCTTATACTGCGCAGCAAGTAAGCTAGACGCTGAGAGTGCTGATTGATCAGCGCCACACACGATCTCTTTGAGGAGAAAAAATGGCAGAAACATTTAATGTTTTGGTGGAAATTCCACGCGGTTCTAAGAACAAATATGAAGTAGACCACGAGACCGGCCGCATTATGCTCGACCGCACTTTGTTCACTTCTATGGGCTACCCAGATGACTACGGCTATATTGAAGGTACTTTGGGCGAAGACGGCGATCCGCTCGATGCTTTGGTTATGATTCCAAACTCCGTATTCCCTGGTTGCATTGTGGAATGCCGCGCTGTTGGCTTGTATCACATGGTTGACGAAGCTGGTGGAGACGACAAGATTTTGTGCGTTCCTGCAGACCCTCGTTTTGACGACATCAAGGATATTGACGATGTTAACGAGTTCCACAAGAAGGAAATTGAACACTTCTTCAACCAGTACAAGGCTTTGGAGCCAGGCAAGGAAGTTATGCCAGGTTCTTACTGGACTACTGTTGACAAGGCTGAGGCAGAAATCGTTGCTGCTCGTCAGCGTTTGGCAGATGCTGAGTAAACTTCAGTAGACCGCTTACTGCTTATATAGCGAGTCCTCGGAACGTCTTTTAGGACTTCCGAGGACTTTTTTATTCCGCAGATATTGCGATTGCTAGTTCTTCAGATTTTAGCGATGTTTCGAGGAGTAAGTTGCCCAGTAAGTTCCACTTCGTTCCTCCGGATGGCATGCGTCACGACATCGTTTTGGCGTTTTGACACATTTTGGTTTGACTTCATGGCTGAGGTCGATACGCGCAACCGATATGGCACTTTTGAAGCCATTTTTGCGCATCAAAACTGGTATAAAAGGTGTATTAATCGGTTAAACCAGCATGTGTGAGAGTAACGACTCTTAAGACTTGATGAGTTCCGAACATCGTTTGACATAACAGGTTTTGCTTGTTTTGCTTTACTGCTCGGATAAAAATGTCAGCCATGGCAGGTTTCTTCTGCCGTGGCTGACTGCTTTTTAGACCTAAAACTGGAACGAATTACATTGCCAAACATGACATACTGCCTGCGTCATAGCTCAAAACACTTGCAGAGGTTCAAGTCATTCAGACCACGTAAAACTTACACCGTTTCATTAAGTCAGTTTTACGAATTTCGCACGCGAGCCGAGAACCACGCCAGCCTAGAGCACACTAAGAACACTCAAACAATAAAGCTGATAAGGAAAATCATCAGTGGCAAAATACCGCTGAGCATTGCTGCTAATCCTGCGTATCTCCAAACAGGAGAGAGATTACGCGCTTCTTCAGTCTGTTGCGAAGCCTCGTTCGCTTTACCATCGCTTGACTGCTCACCCGCTTGAGGGGCTTTCACTCCAGAACCACCCGCTTGAGATGCACGCACGGCATCGCGTGACCAAGCTCCCACACTCAGGCTAATGCACAGAATTCCGATAACGATGAAGGCAATAATAGCAACGAAAGCAGTAGTACTGATTGCCAAACCAGCCGCACGCGCAAAACGCGCAACCATCCAGCCTGACGATGCCAAACCTAAAGTTCCCATCAAAATAATGTTTGCCAGCGACTCAATTAACTGAGTGCGTTCTTTTCGCAACATTTCAAATAAGAAACCGCCAGCAATCAAAGCGGACATCAGCATAAACAGAGCCGCACCAAAATGCTGTTCGGCTGCGATTAAAGCGGCAATGACTCCCGCGAGGCTCATAGCAACTGCTGCAATACGTGAAGCATGAGGAGTAGGCGTATACAGTTCAGCAGGGAAAAGCCAAGCCGCAACACCTGCCACCGCCACAATAAACACAGGCAGAGCATACAAAAGAACACCGCCCACATGCCACATGGATGCAATCAGGAAAAACATAAGCGCACATACAACCGCGCTTGCCCCCGCTACACGTACACCAGCCACACGAACACCAGCTACACGCGCACTCCGAGCAGCGCCCGACTCACCCACATTCCCACCCTGAACACCAGCGGCTTGTTCCTTCGACATTTTCACTCCTTGACCGCAAATAGACGAATGCGGTAGATAACGTTTACTATTATTCATAGTAACGGTTTAGCAGGGCATTCTGTTCACGCCGTTGTTTGTTACTTCATGCGCTATCGATATGAACACACAAATCGCAAATCGAAGCGCGCAGTATGCGTTTTTCGGAAGGACAGTCATGAGCGATTTCACACTGCTAACAAAATCGACTGATCCCGCTTCCGTGTTGCCTGCTTTAGCTTTACTCCAACATCGTGTGCGCGTTCTGCCTACAGAAACATCCTCGCTTGTGCGCATTCCTGATGAAAGTATTGTGTTTTTAGATGCTCGCGAAGATGTTGCGTCTGCAAAGACTTTCTGCTCGATGGCAGCTGCCTCGGGCGTTCAATTTCCAATTATCGTTATTTTAAGTGAGGGCGGCTGTTTAGCTTTTAACGCTGAGTGGAAGGCTGCAGATTTCGTGGTCAACACTGCCAGCCCTGCAGAAGTTGAAACTCGCGCGCGCGTTCTGTCTATGGGCGGCTTGGTTAATCCTGGTCTTATGCACACGTCAGATACTTCAGACGATGAGAAGAATTCCTCGTCTGCATCGTCTCGAAACGGCGTGATTACGTGCGGCGCTTTGGAAGTAGATACGATTGGCTACACCGCTACGCTGCATGGACATCCGCTTGATTTGGCGTATAAAGAGTTTGAGCTTCTCAAGTATTTAGTACTGCACCCAGGCCGCGCTTTTACGCGCACACATTTACTTCAGGAAGTGTGGGGCTACGATTATTACGGCGGTACGCGCACGGTTGATGTGCATGTTCGTCGTCTGCGCGCTAAGTTAGGCGTTGAGTTTGAGTCTGTGATTGGAACTGTGCGTAACGTGGGTTATCGTTTTGACCCTCCTCAGGGCGCTCGTTCTCATGGAGATGGGCAAGACGAAGAGTAACATGCCTCGCGAGACCAAACAGCAACGCGCACAACGCATTCATGAGGAGTACGCGATTTTATGCGAAGAAATACCGAATCCTCAGCCAGGTTTAGTTTTTCGTAACTCTTTTGAACTGCTGATTGCCACGATGATGAGCGCTCAGACCACGGATGTACGCGTTAACTCGGTTACTCCTGAACTTTTTGCGCTCTACCCTACTGCTGAAACGATGGCTGAGGGCAATGTGGAACTGATTGGCGAGATTATTCATGCCATCGGTTTTTGGCGGGTAAAAGCCCAGAGAGCTGTGCAGATAGCGCAATCTTTAGTCCGTGATTTTAATGGCGAAGTGCCTAGCACAATGGAGGAGCTGGTAACTCTTCCGGGAGTGGGTCGTAAAACTGCAAATGTTGTGCTCGGTCATGCTTTTAATGAACCCGGTTTTCCGGTTGATACGCATGTTATTCGGTTAACACGTCGTTTGCGTTGGCGCACAGATTGGCGTTCATCTCATCCAGATCCCGTGCATATTGAGTCAGAAATAACGCAATATTTTGAACCATCCGAGTGGAAAAACGTGTCGGATCGTCTTATTTTATTCGGGCGTTCTACGTGTCATGCACGCAAACCTGAATGCGATATGTGTCCGCTCAAACAAAGCTGCCCGAGCTTCGGCATGTATACTCGTTAGCCTTGTGACGTAGACTACGACCTATGAGTCAGAAGTCATCATTACGTTCAGGTCTTATTTTCTTTGCTACGCTTATTGTGCTCGCTCTTATAGTGACGGGCGGATGGGCAATTGTGAATCATAAGGTAGAGCTGCCTGCCGTCTTAGGTGGGGCGGAAGGAAACGGTCAAACCCTTACAGTGGCAACCGCCCAACCGATCAGCTCTCTTGATATGACCTCTAATACGTCTTCTGCTCTTGATCAAGCTTTACTGCATAATGTGTACGATACTTTGGTCGGTCGCGATGAAAAAAATCAGCCTGTGCCCACTGGTTTAGCCAAAAACTGGAGCATTTCTCCAGACGGTTTAACCTACACTTTTAAGCTGTACTCAGGTATGAACTTTTCGAACGGTCATACTGCTAATGCGGACGATGTGATCGCCTCGCTGAAGCAGACGCTCGAAAAGCAAACGGTTGATTCAACGCGGTTGCAGCGCGTCACAAGCGTGAACGGCAATAATCTCACAGTAGAAATAACGATATCTCAAGCAGATCCAAACCTTCTATGGGCGCTGAGCACGCGAGCTGGAATTATTTACGACTCACAAGCCGCGTATGACGCAGCGAAAACTGCTGTCGGTTCTGGCCCGTATCAGGTTGAAGCCTTCGAAGCCGGCAAATCGCTTACCTTAACAGTTAATCCTCACTATGGTAAGAAAATCAAGGGTTTTTCTACTATCAAGTTAGTTGCATACCCTGATGCGAATGCGGCTGTGGATGCTCTCGAAGCGAAAAAAGTGGATGCGATTTTACCGCTGGCTAATTCCCCTGCAACCGCTAATGTGGCGGCTGCTCGTCAAAAGCTTTCCGAGCTCAAAGACGTGACTGTTGCTACAACCGCGAGCACCCATCGTTGGGCTATTGCTTTGAATACTTCTGCGGATTCGCTGTTCTCTGACACGCATATTCGTCAGGCTTATCGCGCAATGCTTAACCAGTCTGAGCTTATTTCTGCGTTGGGAGTAAGCGCAGTTGCACTGTCTGCCCCTGTTCCTTCTCTCGATCCGGGATACCAGGATTTAACGGGAACATATCATGTGGATATTGCGCAGGCTCGTCAATATTTGAGCTTCTATGGGTATGCGCGAAACTTTACTTTGTCGTATCCGCAAAGCATAGGTGACGCTTTTGCTCAGACCGTAGCTTCGCAGTTGGTTGCAGTAGGCGGAACGGTTACACCTCAAGCTGTTCCAGATAATCAATGGCAGTCTCAGATTGTAGAGGGCAAACAGTTTGATATGGCGATTATCGATTTAAGCAGTAGCCATGACCTCTTAAATATTGCCAGCCCTGATTACATAACTCAGTACACAAGCCCTGACACGAATACCGCTTTAGATAATGCGCGAAAAGCTGCGAATGATAATGAATACACGGCAGCAATGACAGCCTTAGGCAATCAGATTGCTGATGCCTCGCCAATAATTTGGGCGTATGAGGAACAGCCGATTGTTGCTGAGCGCGCTGGAATTACTGGCATGCCTAAGGCTCTGGCGGATTCATATGTGCAGCTGGAAAATATTGTGAAGGAGTAGGGTTCTCGCATCGGCTTCCCGCTCCTTTAACTCACCTGTAGCTCACTTGCAGCTCACCTGTGCTTAGCCTCTGTCTGTGCAAGTTCCTGCCTTCTGCTCCCCACTTCGGCGTGTCTTGCAACACACGTAAACTCGTGTGCATGACTAATGAAGCAGATAAGACAAGCATTTCCGCTTCTCTCACCCCTTTGCCAGCTAAGGTTGGCGTTGAGGGTTTGGAAGAGAAGTGGGGTGCCGCTTGGGAAGAACAGCAAACCTACGCATTCCAAGGCAGCCGCGACCGTAAGGCTGTCTATTCTATTGATACTCCTCCTCCAACCGTCTCCGGTAGTTTGCATGTAGGTCACGTATTTTCCTACACGCACACCGATGTTATTGCGCGTTTTAAGCGCATGAACGGTTTCGACGTGTTCTATCCAATGGGTTGGGACGATAACGGTTTGCCAACCGAGCGTCGTGTGCAAAACTATTTCGGTGTTCGCGTAGATACGTCGCTTAAATACGATCCTGATTTTAAGCCTCCTTTCGAAGGTACTGAGGGCAAGAAAATTCAGGCAAAAGATCAGGTTCCTGTATCTCGTCAGAACTTTATTGAGCTGTGCGAGCGCTTAACTGCTGAAGATGAAAAGCTTTTCGAGAAGCTGTGGCGCACGCTGGGTCTGTCTGTTGACTGGAAGAACACGTATCACACGATTGGCGAGCATCCTCGTCGTGTGGCTCAGAAGGCTTTCTTGCGTAATTTGCAGCGCGGTCAGGCGTATCAGAAGCAGGCTCCTGGTCTGTGGGATGTTACGTTCCAGACTGCTGTTGCGCAGGCTGAGTTGGAAAGCCGCGAGTACGATGGTTTCTATCACAAGGTTGCTTTCCACTTGGTAGATGACGGTTCACCTATATACATTGAAACCACTCGTCCAGAGCTTCTTCCTGCTTGCGTTGCTTTGATTGCTCACCCTGACGATGAGCGTTACCAGAAGTTCTTCGGAAAGTCTGTGTATTCGCCTCTGTTTGGCGTAGAAGTTCCTGTTGTCGCTCATGCTGCTGCAGAGATGGATAAGGGCGCGGGTATTGCTATGTGCTGTACTTTCGGCGATATGACCGACGTGCAGTGGTGGCGCGATTTGAACTTGCCAACACGTTCTATTATTCAGCGTAACGGTCGTATTGTTATGACCACTCCTGAATGGATTAGCTCTGATGAGGGTGTGGATTTGTTCGAACAGATTGCTGGCAAGACCACGTTCTCTGCGCGCAAGACTATTGTGGATGCTTTACGCGAATCCGGCGATTTAGATGGCGAGCCAACGCCAACGAAGCGTATGACGAACTTCTACGAAAAGGGCGATAAGCCTTTGGAAATCGTTACGTCCCGTCAGTGGTATTTGTCGAACGGCGGAACAGACCGTGCTTTGAATGCTGAACTGATTGAGCGCGGCAAAGAGCTGGACTTCCACCCTGACTTTATGCGCGTGCGCTATGAGAACTGGGTGAATGGTTTGAACGGCGACTGGCTGATTTCTCGTCAGCGTTTCTTTGGTGTGCCATTCCCATTGTGGTACCCAATCAATGCTGATGGTTCCGTCGATTACGATAACCCGCTGACTCCTGCAGAAGATATTTTGCCGATTGATCCAACTATTGATGTTCCAGCAGGCTACACCGACGATCAGCGCGATGTTCCTGGCGGTTTTACTGCTGAAAAAGACATTATGGATACATGGGCAACCTCGTCCTTAACTCCTCAGATTGTGACGAAGTGGGCGGAGCCAGGCAAAGAGAATGAAGCCCTGTTCAAGGCTACTTTCCCTATGGATTTGCGTCCTCAGGGTCAGGATATTATTCGCACATGGCTGTTTAGTTCTGTTGTGCGCGCACATCTAGAAAATGGTGTGCTTCCTTGGGCTCATGCCGGTTTGTCCGGTTGGATTTTGGACCCTGACCATAAGAAGATGAGTAAATCTAAGGGTAACGTTGTTGTGCCATCTGAGCCGATTGAGAAGTTTGGCGCGGATGCTGTGCGTTACTGGGCTGCTTCTGCTCGTTTGGGTACTGACGCTGCGTACGAGATTGGCGAAATGAAGATTGGTCGTCGTTTGGCGATTAAACTGCTGAACGCTACGAAGTTTGCTTTGGCGATTGGACGCGAAGACGAGAACCATCAGGTTGCTGACCATACTTCTGTTACATGGAATGTTGCTGATGTGATTCATCCACTCGATCGTTCTGTGATGGCTCAGTTGGCTTCTGTTGTTGAGGTGGCTACTGCTGCGCTGAATGATTACGACCATGCGAAGGCATTGGAAACCATTGAGAGCTTCTTCTGGCAGTTCTGCGATGATTACATTGAGCTGGCTAAGAACCGCGCATATGGCACTGCTGATGCGACTGGCAAGTTGCCAACTGAGCAAGATACCCTGTCTGCTCGCACCACCCTCGGATTGGGCTTGGATGCGTTCGCACGACTCTTGGCTCCGTATCTGCCTTACGCTACCGAGGAAGTGTATTCTTGGATGCATGACGGCGCTGGCTCGGTTCACCGCGCCGCATGGCCTACTGCAAGCCTGTATCGTGCCGCTGCGGGCGACGCTGATGGCGATGTTCTGCTCTGGGCAGGTCGCGCTCTGGCTGCTTTGCGCAAGATTAAGTCCGAAGCCAAGGTTTCGATGAAGACTCCAATCTTAAGCGCTACTTTGGCTGTTGATGAGAAGGCCATCGCTTTGATTGAGTCTGTATCTGGCGACATTTACGAAGCCGGTAAGGTAACGGGCACAGTTGAGTGGGTTGCCGCAGATTTGACTGCCGACAACGCTAACGCTGACGAGATTACGATTACCACTTCTGAGCTGGGAGAAGCTCCAGCACGGAAGAGGTAAATTATTAGCCTAAGGGGGGGAGGATTCGTGTGAATCCTCCCCCCCCTCTTGTTTTCCGTGTTTTCGTATGTACCGTGGGGACGATACATACGCTACTGCCCTGTTTTGGGTGATTTTGCCTGTTTTTCTGGAAGTACGTTAAGCAGCGATGTGACGGTATTTAATTCTCTATTCTGCAAAGAAATCGATGACCCTCAAAACTCTGTATCGTCCAATTCCTACACAGCGTTTGGAAGAAACAGACCTCCTGAATCGCGTCCGAGCGCATGCGCGATCGTTGGGCTTAACCCACAATCGACAGCAAGCCCACTCATGCGTGCCAGCTGACGCTCCTCCCGAGCAGCGTCCAAAGCCGCGAACCCAGCCGCTGCCTTTAATTGCCCAACTTTCTCAGTAATCCTAAAGCGGCGTGCAAGCAAGCGCACAATCTCATCATCAATCTCATCTATGTTCTCGCGCAAGTGCTCAATCTCGCGCGTGGCCTCAATAACCGCGTCCGAAGCATCCGCGCCCAAACTTGCGGACGAAATCTCAGTATTCTCTACGCTCTTGTCTACGTTCATATCCTCACCCTAACAAAACGGGCAGTCCTCCAAAAATCAGAGAAACCGCCCGCAACGCTCAAACAGAACGAAAAACTAATTGCTCTGCTGCGCCATCATGCGCAAGAACTCAGCGTTGGTCTGCGTCTTCTTCAAACGCCCTACCAGCTGCTGGTATGAGGACTCTGGCTCTAATCCGCCCAAAGCACGACGCAAGCGGTAGATAATCGCCATCTCACCTGGATCGGTAATAAGTTCCTCACGACGAGTGGAAGATGCGTTAATGTCGATTGCTGGGAAGAGTCGCTTCTCCGAAAGTTCACGAGACAAGCGCAATTCCATATTGCCTGTGCCCTTGAATTCCTCGAAAATCACTTCGTCCATCTTCGAACCAGTTTCCACCAAAGCGGAGGAAATAATAGTCAAAGAGCCGCCGTTTTCAATGTTGCGAGCAGCACCAAAGAACTTCTTTGGAGGGTAGAGTGCCTGAGCATCCACACCACCGGAAAGAATACGTCCGGAAGCTGGAGCAGCAATATTGTAGGCGCGAGCCAAACGAGTCATGGAGTCAAGCAACACCACAACATCCTGACCAAGCTCCACCAAACGCTTTGCGCGTTCAATAGCAAGCTCAGCAACAATAGTGTGGTCGGAAGCTGGACGGTCGAAGGTGGAAGAAATAATTTCACCCTGAACCGTGCGCTCCATGTCGGTAACTTCTTCAGGTCGTTCATCAACGAGAACCACCATCAAATGCACTTCTGGATTATTTGCCTTAATGGAGTTTGCAATGTTTTGCAAAGTAATGGTCTTACCAGCCTTTGGTGGAGACACAATCAGACCGCGCTGACCCTTACCAATTGGCGAAACAATATCAATAATGCGACCCACCATATTCACTGGCGTTGTTTCCATCTTCAAACGCTCTTGTGGATACAGCGGAGTGAGCTTGGAGAACTGAGGACGCTGAGCAGCCTCTTCTAGGCTCAAGCCGTTAATAGCTTCCACCGACTGCAGTGGAACGAACTTTTGGCGCTGATTGCGACGGTCGCCATCACGATTTGTCTTAATAAAGCCGCGCACAGCGTCACCCTTGCGCAAACCGTACTTTTTCACCTGACCCATAGATACATACACATCGTTTGGACCTGGCAAGTAACCAGAGGTACGCACAAAAGCATAAGAATCGAGAATGTCTACGATACCAGCAACGCGAATGAGTTCTTCTTCTGGCTGCTGCTCTTCGTGAACCTGCTGTTCTTCGTGATTTTCTGCACGGTTCTTACGATTATTACGGTTATTATTGCGACGATTATTGCGCTCGAAACGCTCGTTATTGTCGTCCTCGTTTGACTCTTCTGTGCTTTCTGCACGATCATAACGACGTGAACGGCGCTCGTTCTTTTCGGATTCCTCGTCCAAGCGTGCGCGATCTACACGAGAGATACGGTTGCGACGGTCTGCATGGCTTGCACCGCGCTGTTCGCGCTGAGCTGCAGCCTGAGCAATGCTTTCGGCACGTTCGCGCTCTGAACGGTCTGGAAGAGCGGACAGAATATCATTCAAATCAGCTTTAGCCTGATGACGGCTTGCTTCACGCTCAGCCTGCTCTTCTTCGCTGACAGCGACTGGCTTACGGCGGCTACGAACAGGAAGTTCTACGCCCAAGTCAATAACTTTATCTGCCTTCTTGTCTGCGCGAGAACGTGCAGGAGCGCTTTTAATTTCTGACAGTTCAATAAGAGGTGCTTCAGAAGCTGGAGCGCTTGATTGACGCGCTTCGTTAATACGCTCAATCAGTTCAGGCTTACGCATAGTAGAAGTGCCGCGCAATTTCATTTCTTTAGCAAGTTCGCGCAGCTCAGGGAGCTTCATATCAGCAAGATTAGTATTTGCCACGTGTGTGACCTTTCGTGAGTAAAAAACAATTCCTCTACATCAGTCATCACATAGCCGAGGACTATAAACTGTGTGGGAAAGTATCTACATTGAAATTTCGTAAAAATAACGAACTGAAGTAAAACTATACGGTACTTGCTGGACAGAGCGTCTTTTATACACGCTCAAGCGTGGCGAAATACAAACAGACCCGCTCTTAACTAAAAGAGCGAGCCTGCTGTTAAACGCTGAACGCTTTTAGTGGCGGTGTGCGCGGTAGAAGTTAATCAGTGCCTGAGTGGACTGATCCTGCTGAGCCAAAGCAGCGTCATCCTGAGAAATAGCAGGAGCAATCTGCTTTGCCAGAACCTTACCGAGCTCTACGCCCCACTGGTCGTAGGAATCCAAGCCCCAAACAGTACCTTCAACCAAGGTAATGTGCTCATACAGAGCAATCAACTCACCAACAGCAAATGGAGACAACGTGTCGCCCAAAATAGAGGTGGTTGGACGGTTACCGGTGAATACGCGAGCAGGAACAATAGCTTCGTCAGTACCTTCAGCGCGAACTTCTTCAGCGGTCTTACCAAATGCCAAAGCCTTGGTCTGAGCCAAGTAGTTAGCGAGGAAGAGCTCGTGAACGTCCTGATCGCCATCCTTTGTTGCATTTGGAGTATTAGCAAAAGCAATAAAGTCTGCAGGAATGAGGCGAGTGCCCTGGTGAATCAGCTGGTAGAAAGCGTGCTGACCGTTAGTTCCTGGCTCACCCCAGAAGATTTCACCGGTCTGAGTGGTTACAGGAGTGCCATCCCAGCGCACAGACTTACCATTGGACTCCATGGTGAGCTGCTGCAAGTATGCGGCGAAACGATGTAGATACTGGTTGTATGGCAAAACAGCGTGGGAGTGTGCACCGAAGAAGTTAACGTACCATACGTTCATTAAGCCCATAAGAGCTACAACGTTCTTTTCGATTGGAGTATTTGCGAAGTACTCATCGATAACATGGAAACCGCGCAAGAAGTCTTCGAAGCGTTCTGGACCGTAAACAATAGCAATAGAAGTACCAACAGCAGAATCTACAGAGTAGCGGCCGCCAACCCAGTTCCAGAAACCGAAAGCATTGTTTGGATCAATACCGAATTCAGCAACCTTGTCGAGTGCAGTAGACACTGCAATGAAGTGCTTTACAACAGCTTCAGCATTCTTTTCGTCCGAACCGTCGATTGCGCCCTGAGCCTTCAAAGTTTCAAGTAACCAAGTGCGTGCAGAGCGAGCGTTGGTCAAGGTTTCCAAAGTGGTGAAAGTCTTAGACACAACAATGAACAAGGTAGTTTCTGGATTAATGCCCTTGAGCTTTTCAGCCATATCGTTAGGGTCAATGTTGGAGACGTAACGAGCAGAGATACCTGAATCGTTGTATGCCTTCAAAGCTTCGTAGACCATAACTGGACCCAAGTCAGAGCCACCAATACCAATGTTTACCACGGTATCAATCTTCTTGCCAGTTACGCCAGTCCACTCGCCGGAGCGCACCTTGTTAGCAAAAGCGTAAATACGGTCGAGAACTTCGCGAACATCCTTTACGGTGTCCTGACCGTCTACAATGAACTTACCTTCGTCGGAAGCTGGACGACGCAAAGCTGTGTGAAGAACAGCGCGATCTTCAGTATTGTTAATATGCACACCGGTGTACTGCTGCTGAATACGCTCTTCGAGCTTCACATCCTTAGCCAAGTCTGCAAATAACTGCAGTGTCTCTGGCTTGATGAGGTTCTTAGACAAATCGAAGTGCAAATCTCCAGCTTCAAAGCTTAAGCTAGCTGTGCGGTTTGCATCAGCTGCGAACCACTCGCGCAGGTTAATGCCTTCTGCCTGCAACTGATTAAAATGATTCTGCAATGCAGCCCATGCTGGTGTCTGAGTTGCATCAATAGGTGGATTGATGGCCATTGCCAGTCCTTTCATACCTTAGAAACGTACGATTCTCCGTACCTAATCATTAAAGATTAGTAGGTGAAAAGGACACGTGCGCGATTTTTTGCTCTTGTTTGAGTCTTGTGTGCGGGCATGCACACAAAATCCTTGCAAACGTGTGCAGTGAGGGATTGGTTTTTGGCTCTGCGGCTCGCGTTTCTCTGTGCTTTATTAAGACACTGGACGGCTTGCACTTTCTAGCGTATCTATGCTACACTCTTATTTTCGTACGACGCATGCGCAAGCATGTTGATTGTATTGCCACTTTAGCTCAGTTGGTAGAGCGTCTCACTCGTAATGAGAAGGTCGC
>QWCP01000266.1_pt1 | contig 22672 bp, 27 predicted proteins | sample 1972561 | NCBI WGS metagenome assembly QWCP01 (sample SAMN09866705, study PRJNA288562) | Human vaginal metagenome isolate pre4_vaginal, whole genome shotgun... | isolation source: vagina | host: Homo sapiens | place: USA: California
GACGCAGCGTCGGTGACTTGTCAAAAATGTCTGGCAAACGGCTTCCAAAAAACTCTTGCCGATAATTCATAAAAATATTGCTAGTATTGGTATAAAGATTTGCATTCGGTACATCGTTAAAGGGGAACGTTGTGCCACATGTGATGCACATGCATTGGGGGATGTGTGTTGCCATCAAGGAGAGGATTATGTGCAATGTATAAAATTCTCGAGAAAAAACAATACTCAGAAAAAGTGTTTCAATTTCGCGTGTACGCTCCCGAAATTGCCAAACACGCTCATGCTGGCCAATTTTTAATGGTTCGTGCCGACGAAACGGGAGAGCGCGTGCCGTTTACGCTTGCCAACTGGAATGCGCAAGAAGGCTGGATCGAATTCATTTTTATGTGCATTGGGAAAACAACCTACCTGCTTTCACAATTTGAGGCAGGTCAGGAACTCCTTGATGTAACAGGCCCTTTAGGCAAGCCAACAGAAATGCATGAAGGCCGCTGGGCAGTCATTGGCGGCGGCGTAGGATTGGCGATTGCTTTCCCCGTTGCAAAGCTGTTATCTAAAGCTGGATGCGAGGTACATGCTATTATGGGCGCGCGCTCTAAAGAACTTTTATTGTTAGAGCCGCAGTTCAAAGAGCTATTACCTCAAGACCATATTCACATTACCACAGATGATGGCTCATATGGCGAGAAAGGCGTAGTTACCGCTCCGCTTGAGCGTCTTTGTAACCAAGGCGCTATCGACCGCGTTTTTTGCGTAGGCCCTGTTCCTATGATGCGTTTTTCGACCATGACCGCACAAAAATACGACGTTCCTATTATTGCGTCGCTTAACCCCATTATGGTAGATGGAACCGGAATGTGTGGTTGCTGTCGTGTTGAAGTGGGCGGACAAACAAAGTTTGCGTGCGTAGACGGCCCTGATTTTGATGCAACGCTTGTCGACTGGGATGACCTGCGCGCACGACTTGGCGCCTACCGACAAGAAGAAGCCGAATCGCTTGAAGCATACGAGGAAAAGAGTCAGTCATGCCCGAAGTAAAAGATCGTTGGATCCCCGACATGAAAGCCGATCGTGTGGCCGATAACGAAGAGCCTGCAGAACTTCGCGCAAAAGATTTTCGCCCTGTTGATAAGGGTTTTACGGTTGAAATGGCTCATGCTGAAGCGCAGCGTTGTCTTCGTTGTAAAAGGCCTCTGTGCGTAGAAGGCTGCCCCGTAAATATCAACATACCAGCATTTATACAAAAGATTTACGAAGGAAAATATGGTGAGGGCTTAGATATTATCCATGAACAGTCTTTGCTTCCTGCCATTTGTGGACGTGTGTGCCCTCAAGAAACACAGTGTGAAGGCGTTTGCGTGCGTGGGCGTAGAGGCAAGCCTGTTGCCATTGGTCAGCTTGAACGCTTTTTAGGTGACCGAAGTGAGCTTGCTGGTGCACCCAAAATGAAGGCAAAAAATGGTAAAAAAGTTGCCATCATTGGATCGGGTCCTGCAGGTATAGCATGCGCTGGTGAGCTTGCCCGCAACGGTTTTGATGTCACCATTTTTGAAGCCTTTTTTACTGCTGGCGGTGTGTTGGTGTATGGTATTCCCGAATTTCGTCTTCCTAAAAAGATTGTAAAACGAGAGATAGATGGCCTTAAAAAACTGGGTGTAACGTTTGAATACAACTCGGTTATGGGTCGTTTGGCAAACGCGCAAGAACTTTTGGACGAAAAGGGTTTTGATGCGCTCTTTGTAGGAACTGGTGCAGGTTTGCCCAAGTTTCTTAATATCCCAGGTGAAAACTTACCAAATGTCTTTTTTGCTAATGAATATTTAACTCGCGCAAATCTTATGCAAGCAAACAATTTTCCTACCTTTGACACGCCTACCAAACACGGCCGCAATGTAGTTGTATTTGGTGGTGGCAACGTTGCTATGGACGCGGTTCGCACAGCTAAACGTTTAGGCGCAAAACGCGCGATTATTGCATATCGTCGTAGTGAAGAAGAAATGCCTGCTCGTAAAGCAGAGCTTCACCATGCCAAAGCAGAAGGCGTTGAAGTAATGCCTCTTGTTGCGCCTGTAGAATTTATTGCAGGTGATGATGGCTGTGTTTGTGGGGTAAAGGTTCAAAAAATGCAATTGGGCGAGCCCGATGAATCGGGACGCAGACGCCCTATTCCTATTGAAGGCGCACTTGAAACCATAGCGTGTGATGTTGCTATATCGGCTATTGGTACTAACGCTAACCCATTTGCAAAACTTATTGGCGGCATGGAGCTTAATAAATGGGGCTATATTACTGCCGACGAAGACGGGCGCACGTCCAATCCGCGTATATGGGCAGGTGGCGACATTGTAACTGGTGCAGCTACGGTCATTTTGGCAATGGGCGCTGGTAAACGTGCTGCCGCTAGCATAACTAAGACTCTTCTCGCCTCATAAACACGCCTTTTGGGCATTCGCAGCAAGTTTGTGTAAATTTGGTTACTCGTGGTAGGCTTGTATAAAACTGCTACATGGTAGCATGCTTGCCGCTTTATCTTGTGTAGTGTGGTGCTTCATAATCACCTTGATACCTCGCGTTATCAAGGTGATTTTTTTCTTGACATATATAAATTGCTCCTGTATAAAATAGAAAAGGAATTTATATGACATCACGCTCATTGATATATCGGCTTAATCTTATGCATAAAGTTTTCTGATACATTGAAGCCGATTGGGGCGCTGCATACCCCAATCCCGTTGTAGGTACATGGTGATGCTATGAAAACTAAGACTAAACTCATTGAGGGTTTTGATTCCCGTTTATTGATAGGATATTTAAGTCCGTTAGTTTTTCTTACGAGCGCATCAATTTACAGTGATTTACTCCATGTGATATATATACTTGCGATAAGTAGTTATGCACTTTACAGCTGGTATAAGCTATCCTGCGAAAGGTATAACAAAACGCATATTCATACCAAAGCAAAACGCCTTTTGATAATGCTTCCCGTGCTCATAATCCTATCGGTACTTGCACATCTTGTGGATAGCATATGGACCGTTCCAGGCTACATTCTGCCATGTATCATGGGATATTGCGCTTATGCATACGTAATTAACAAAAAATAGTACGAAAAGCGCGAAAAACAAGCTCGTTATGTTTTGAATAAGACGTGCTTTGTGTTGCCTGCACTATGCAGTGCGCCACGACTCATCAGCAGGATTATCTCTAAACGCCAAAAGACGAGCTTCATCGGACGGTTGAATATAGTGTTCCTCAACAGCCACTTTAACCAAGGTGTCTAAATCACACAAACTTGTGTTGGTCACATGAGCCGCCGCCAAACGTTCAATACCTTTTTGCATGCCATAGGTAAATATGCTTACAATACCCAAAACATCGGCACCAAACTCGCGTAATGGATTAACACAATCCAAAACGCTCCCACCTGTAGAGATAAGATCTTCGATAACCACACATTTTTGTTGGGGTTCAAGATGACCTTCAATTTGGTTTTTGCGACCGTGATCTTTGGCAGAACCACGAACATATCCCATAGGAAGTCCAAGCCTATCAGCTGCAATTGCAGCATGCGCAATACCTGCTGTAGAAGTTCCCATAAGAATCTCTGTCTGAGGGTAAAGCTGCATAACCAGCGCGGCAAGTGACTCATCAACGAGCGTTCTGGTAGCAGGATAGCTTAAAGTTAAACGATTGTCGCAATAAATAGGGCTAATAATTCCACTTGCCCATGTAAACGGATGCGAAGGGTTAAGAAATACAGCCTTCTCCGCCAGCAGTGCATGAGCAATTTCTTGTTTTGTTGCCAGTGTAACCGATGCCATAGTCTATCTCCTCATAACTTATCGCCGTGCTTTAAGCAAAGCAAACAAATGTGCATTGTGACGTTTAACAAACGAAATAAATTTACCTTCTTGATAGCAAAGACGTGCGTTTTTGCGCCTGATAGGAACAAGCATAAGCTCCATCATTTTAGAACGAGGATGCGCAAACATAACAGCTTTTTGAGCCTGCGACGTAGAAATCATATCTTTAATGTGCTGCAGCTTTTGGGGTACCGAAAGCGTACAAGCAGGATTGCAAACATTTTCGATACATCCAATAAGCCGCTCGATATAGCGTCTTTGAATCATCTCAAAAGCATGAGGCTCGTCGTGCAAATTCCAGTGTTGGTATAAATCGCACATCCACGCGTGCTCTTCTTCGCGCTTTTGGTACATGTCTTTGCGCCAACGCGCGGTTTCAGACTCTTTACGTGCGCGAATAAAATGGTAATACGGCTGTGACAATACGCCCACTTTTTCGCAATCGCGAATATAATCAAGCACAAAAGGAAAATCATCCCAAAACGTATTACGAAAACGTGCATGTATTGCCTCTATGCGTTCGCGCAAAAAGAGCTTATTCCACGGCGTATAGAGCTGATTTTCATCAAAAAGCCGATACGCAAACAGCCTAAATTCATCTCTAGAAGAAAAAACCCTTGTTTCGCAATGCTTGATTTCGGTTGTAAACTGATTATCGCGTCCATAATACGTATCGATATAAAAACCAGATATTACCAGCTCAAGACCATGTTTTACGGCGTAGGTGTACATATCTTCTAGCATGTGATTGTCTGCCCAGTCATCGGCGTCCATAAACATAACGTATGATCCACGTGCTTTGTCCAATGCAAAATTACGAGCCGCAGGCGCACCGGCATTGGGTGTATGAAAAACGGTAATACGTGTATCTCGCATTTCAAGGGCATCTAAAATAGCGCCCGTTCTATCGGTAGAACCATCATCTACAACCAGCAGCTCAAAGTTAGTAAGCGTTTGCTGCTGCAAAGATTCCACGGCGCGCTGAACATACCCCTCTACATTGTATGCAGGCATGATAACTGAAATTTTAGGCGCTTTTGGAGCCATATTTCGTACTCCTATACACAAGCTCTATCCCTTATTGCACACCTAAGTATGGAATACTTACGCCATAAAGTTGTGTTGAAGCGGTGAACAGCACGTGAATTACAAGACAAATACAAAATTCAATGCGCATGAATAAATATTTGCATATCAAAGCAACAGACGTTAAGCGCGTGTCTTGCGCATGTGTGTTATTTCCTGAGTTGTGTCCTGTGTTGTGTCGCGTGCTTCAGCGCGTATATGCATGCTCCAAACTTTATTCATTGCTCCACGGTACCAGCAAGCCTGCAGGATAACCCACATGTTCAAGCGTAAGACCTTGCGCAGGTGCGGTCATTGCCGCGGCGGTTCTGGTTTGTTGTCTTAACACATCTTGGATCCAATCGGGTTGGCGCGCGCCTCGGCCCACTTCTAATAGCGAGGCGGTTATAATGCGCACCATATTATGCAAAAATGCATTACCCGTTATATCCAGGCGCAAAATCTGCTCGCCCACGATATAATCGCGAGAAACCTTAATGCTTGTTAAGCAGCGGTTAAGCGATAAACCTTGCTCTTCTAAGAGCTGCGCAGAGCTGGCTTTACAAAAACTTTTGAAATTATGCTCACCTATGAGATACTCCCCCGCCGCGTTCATATCGTCCATGCAAACATGAGGAATATTTTTTACCCACCATACAAATTCATGAGTAAGAATAGGTTTAAGCGGACCGAGCGCGATGCGGTATGTGTAGCTTCGCTCGCACGCGCTAAAACGAGCAGAAAAGTCGAGCGGCGCGCGATAAAGCGTTCTAATTGAAATATCATCAGGACATAAGCCACTAAGTGAGCTCATAATTTTATGCTTAGACATGCCGAGCTCGCTTTGAGTGATTGGAAAACTCACATACTGAGCGTGTGCGTGCACACCAGCATCGGTTCTACCCGCACAGGTAAGAGTGATGTTTCGTCTCAAAAATGTAGAAAGAGCGCGCGTAAGGCAACCCTCAACGCTTCGAACTGACTCGTTTTGAGCTGCGTATCCACAAAAATGAGTGCCTACGTAGCCAAAACGTATAACAAGGGTTGCGACAAAAGGATCAAATTCAGATGTGCGTGCAGTGCATGTTGCGTGCTCATCAGCGCTCACGCGCTCGATGGCAGATGAGACACTCGTTTCGCGCGAGGCGTCTGCTGTATGCTTATCGTTCATAAAACCTCACTTATGCATTTTCGCTTACGTATTTTCGCTTGTACATCTCTGCTTATGCAGTTAGAACACCATCAGTATGACACAGCCGATCACAAAAACACAGAGGTTACATGCCCATGCACCACGCGCAAGAGGCTGCGGCAAACGTCGCGCCTGACCGTTATATCCGTGTTCCTTCATTGACAACGCTTGAAGGGCTGACATTCTAAAAAAACGAATAACCAGTGGTACAAAGACACTTATCCATGCGTTCAGTCGCTTTTTAAGAGATACGTTATGAAACGCAACACCTCGAATTTGCTGAGAAATCATCAGCATGCGTACCTCGCGCATAACGGGAGGAAAAGAACACAACGTCATAGACATAATGAGTTCAATATGGTCAACAGGGATATGTAAAAATCTGAATGGCGATAGCAAACTTCGTATGCAAATCACTGCATCAAGAACCGTGAACCGTGTTGCAATGCTTGTGCAAATCATAATCATGCATAAAATACGGCTTCCAACCATTGCAGTTCGTATAATGCCCGATATTCTAAACCCAAAGCTACCCAGTATAACTATATCGGGAGTGCCAAAAACCAATCCGTTAAAAAGCAAAGATAGCACCGTAAACCAAACAAACGGCAGAAAAAAGACAGTTGTTTGACGCGTAAAAGTTTTTGATGTATACGCATATATAAACGCTAGAACAACACAAACCGCAAGGCCATACCATGTGTGAATGCACCACAGCAGCGCAAAAAATAGAAGTGACACGCAGACGATAAAGCGAATATCGCTCCAGGGCGCGCAAACGTATGCCCAAAAACCCGAAGGACAAGCAGGATGTTCGTTTGTGTAGGGTTTAGAAACTATGGTAGTGTCTTGTGTCATGGTTTATCTCATCATGTGCGTTTTGATTGCTGTTGGTCGTGCCGTGCTGTAAGGAGTGCCGTTTTGCTTGCAGTTTCAGCTCTTTCTTTTAGCACTTATCGCGCTGAAGTTTAAGCATCCACGATTTCTCTTGCAGATATTGAACTATTGTAACGGTTACGTTCCAGCACAGCATTGCCAATGCGGCAAAAACTATTGCTAGGAGTAATCCTGCTAATAATGCGTACACACCCGAAACTTCATGGTCAAAAAATACAAACACCATATCATTAAGCAAAGGGCTTGGCCAAATCCCCTTTATAAACCCTAGTGCGGCACACAAAATGCTCATCGCACTTGCAAAGCTAAATGATACCGCTAAAACTGCAAGAGTTGGAATAATTGAAATCCAAAGCATTGAGGCAAACGAATAAAACCCTAATACTTTCATGAATTGCGAAAGAGAAAATTCTTTATTTTGGACAATAGACGCCCCCATGTAATTCAAGGCAACAACTTTTGCCGGCTCCATTTCGGCAAGTATATCTTCCTCGCGCTGTCCATTATTCAAACGCTCGTAAAAAGAGCTTTTAAGCTCGCTTAATATGTCCGTTTTTTCTGAAACAGGCATATGTATTAAATATCGATCTACCTGTGACAGGTATTTTTCGAGGCGCTTGCCAAGTTTTTTATTCATGATGTCCGCCTTTCTATGCATGCTGACAAATAAGCAATCTTTTAAGTGAAGTTACGTAATAACGAGCGCCCTGCAATCATCTGTTCTAATTGTTGACATCAGTGCTGTTTTGTTTGGTGGGGTCAGCTGCTTGTTCATCGAGACTATCCTCTAACTATTGGTATTGCTCGTCTTGAGCTTAGAAATGCTTTGAGTAAGTACGTTCCAATCACTATCTAATTGATTTACATACAAAGTGCCTGCTGGCGTTATCCGATAATACTTTCTAGCAGGAGTTCCTTCATCTACATGTTGCCAATAGGACTCAAGATAACCGTTTTTTAATAATCTTCTGAGCAGCGGATAAATCGTGCTTTCCTTGGTCTTAAGCATGGGGTAGGCATTAAGAGTCTGGATTAAGTCATAGCCATAGCGATCTTTTTGAAGTATTAAAAGCATGAGGACATATTCCAATGTTCCTCGTTTGATTTGCGATACCCATTCCTCATTCATTGCAAAACCATCCTGTTTTAAGCCCACCGCGTGGTCTCGTGCCTCTTAGTAAATGCATTCTGCACATGTGTTCTTAGTGTTAGCACAGATGCACACGTGCTTGGTGTATATGCATATTCGCAGTTAGTATGATACATTGTACCACACAGTATATCTTAGTCAATAGGTGTTATGTTGTGCATAGTTTAAAGAAAAAAAGCGCAGATAGTTTACCTGACGCATCAATTTTTCTAAAATCAGCTTCATAGAGTTCAATAATTTGACGCTTTATGTAATCAATTGTTTGAAAATTCTTTCCATTCATATATGCTTCAACAGCTTGCGGCATACCGCGCAGCGCATGAGTTTTTCCACTCAAGTAATTTATTGTAAGCTTTTCGCTGCATATACATCGTTTTTCTCGTTTCATTTACGTTTCTTCAAAGTCTTTTATGTCCAAAACCGACATTTCTTCAATGTTTTGAGCAAAACGATTACATGCTAGTCCCACGCGTCCAAGCGCGTCCGTTTACAAAGTTACCGAGTCGCGAACCATAAGGAGCTTATGAGGTATCTCTTCCCACTCGCTCATATGATGAGTAATCACCATAACGCTTTTATGCTGATCTAACAGCATACGAATTACGCGCCGCACAAGGCGCCTACCTGCACCGTCTAATCCACTTGTGCATTCATCTAAAATATACACCGGCTTATCCAACGCCAAAATAGCAGCTATGCCCACGCGTTTTCGCATACCACCAGACAGCTGATATGGATTGCGCTCAAATGTGTCTGAAGAAACGCCCAACAGCGAAAGCATCTTTTCTGCCTTACGTGCGGCGTCGTTACAAGAAAGCCCCTGATTTTTAAGACCAAAAGTAACCTCATCAAGCACCGTTGGACAAAATAGCTGGTCCTCAACACGCTGAAACATAAAGGCGCAATCTCCCAACGCAACAGGCAGGCCGTTAAGCGTTACACTTCCCTGCTGTGGTTTGCACGCTCCAATAAGGTTGAGTGCAAGAGTAGTTTTTCCCGATCCTGAACTACCCACGACAAGCGTTAATTCACCTGGATACAACGAAAAATTATACGAAGCGGCGCTTTGATTGCCACGGTAAGACGCGGCGTCTCCCAAAGGCCGCGGCACAAGATTAGACACAACCAGTGTGGGCTGTGTACCCTCGTTGTGCGCTCCTGTGGGCTGTATGCACGTTGTACGCTCGGCGTGTGCCACCGTGGGTAGAAGTTGCGCTTCACATGCATTATCCGCCAATATAAACGGGTCTTGTGCGCTCATAACGCTCATATAAGACGATTCGTCTATAAAATCGGCGTATGATTGCAACGTAGGATTAGACAAAAACTCAGAAGGACTCACTTCTGCGGCTATTTTTCCCTGATAAAGAACCGCAACCTTATCAACGTATTTTAGGTCTTGCGCATTATGCGTTATTTCTATCACACCCAAAGGCGCACCATCAAACCCCGTCCGAACAAGACACTCAATTGTTGTATGAAGTTGCTGCGATGAGATAGGATCAAGCTGTGAAAACGCTTCGTCTAACACAAGATAGTGCGGATGAAGTGCAAGCGTAGCTGCAAACGCCACACGCTGCATTTCACCACCCGAAAGTGTATCGAGCATGCGCCCTGCAAGGTACGAAATATGTGCAAACTCCAGTGCCTCTTTTACACGGGCGTGTACATCTTGCTCTGAAAGTCCTAAATTAAGAGGGCCAAACGCAAGCGTATCAAAAACAGACGGGCTGACGCACTGCGTATAGGGGTCTTGATGAACAAAACCGCAAAGCCGTGCACGAGTAAGAACGTCAAGCGATTCATTTGGAGCGATTGTATAGCCATCAAGTGTTATATGTCCTGCTTGAAAAGGCACGTGTCCCGCAAGAACATTAACAAGCGTTGATTTGCCTGCACCATTAGAACCCACAAGTGCTATGCGCATACCCGATTTACAGGTAAGTGAAAGCTCACGCAAAACAAAGGCGCTGTCGTGCTGATAGCTACAAGTAATATGAGAACAAGAGAGCGCCATCGAAGAACCTTTCGTATATAAAAAGGCATATATTACGAATCTGATTATACGAATAAATGAGCCTATTAAAAAGTAACCGAAAAATAAAGTCGAGCAAAATAAAAAAGACCTCGCAAAAAAGCGAGGTCTTTGAAGGCGTTTTAACGTGAGGCGTACATTATGCCTCAGTTTTTTCGCTGTCCTTAAGCTTGAGCGTTCTCATCCTGTGAATCTGCTGATTCTTTGGCGTCTTGCGCTTTCTCAGCCTCTTGAGCCTTGGCAGGCTTAGCAACCTTTTCTACCTTGGTTGCAGGAGCTGCACTGGCAACACTTTCGGTAACAACCTCAATGATAACAACTTCTGCAGCGTCACCCTTACGAGGACCAAGCTTCATAATACGTGTATATCCACCTTGGCGATCAGCCCAAAGGCCCTGAGCAGCCTTTTCGAATACCTGACGTACAACTTCTTTGTCACCAACTTTGGCAATAGCCAGACGACGTGCATGAACGTCACCCTTCTTTGCCCAAGTGATAACCTTATCTACCTCAGGACGAATAGCTTTTGCGCGTGCTTCGAGCGTCTTAATACGGTCATTCGCAAGCAGGGACGCAATCAAGCTCCTTTTCATTGCTTTGGTATGGCTGGCATCAGTACCAAGCTTCATACCTCTTTTTTTATTGTGTCTCATGGTCTAGTTTCTCCTCAATAGCACATTATTGTGGCTTAAGGCTTAAGTCCCAATCCTGCGTCCTCAAGCTTGTCGCGAACCTCTTCAATACTTTTTACACCAAAGTTGCGAATGTTAAGTAAATCGTTCTCAGAGAATTCTACAAGTTGACGAACATTATGGATGCCTGCGCGCTTAAGACAGTTGTATGAGCGTACGGACAAATCAAGATCCTCAATCTGCTTATCAAGCTCGGTGTTCTCTTCTTCCTCTTCATTAGAGAAAATCGAAACATCCTCTTGTGGCTCTTCTTCGTCTTCGGCCAAATCCATGAACGCTGCCATGTGTTGGTTAATAATGTCTGCAGCTTCGATAACTGCATCACGAGGACTTATTGAACCGTTTGTTTCGATCTCAAGAATCAGACGGTCATAATTGGTGTGTTGACCAACACGACAAGGCTCGACAGTCTTTGCACAGCGGCGAACAGGAGAGTAAAGCGAGTCAACATGAATAACACCAATGGGATCTTCATCGCGCTCGTTGTCGTCACCTGAAACATAACCGCGACCTACGCCAATGCGCATACGCATAGCCAGGTGGCCACCCTCGCCCAACGTGCAAATAACATGATCTTTGTTAATAAGCTCAAATTCAGCAGGAATCTTAAAATCTCCACCGGTAACAGTGCAAGGACCGTCAATAGAGATCGAAGCTTCTGCCGTTTCACCTGAACCGTTAGCGTGAAATACCAAGCCTTTTACGTTAAGCACAATGTCGGTAACGTCTTCATATACGCCATCAACAGTTGAAAATTCGTGCTGAACACCATCAATGGAAATAGCTTCTACAGCTGCACCTTCAAGCGAAGAAAGCAGCACACGACGCATGGAGTTACCCAATGTGTCACCATAGCCACGCTCCAATGGTTCAACATTGACTCGAGCAAGGTTTTCGGATATATCCACCACACTAACCTGTGGACGGATGAATTCTGACATGAATACCTCCTGCCAATCAGGTTACTTAGAATAGAGCTCAACGATGAGCTGAGCATCAATATCAAGGTCAATTTGATCGCGTACAGGAATTTGAAGAACTTTACCTTGAAGCTTTTCTACATCAACCTCAAGCCAAGCAGGAACTGCCATACGCTCAGAAACGATAAGAGATTCCTTAATAGGAAGCAAATCTTTTGCTTTAGAGCTAACAGCAATAACATCGTCAGCTTTTACCTGATAAGAAGGAATGTCTACACGTTTACCGTTTACGGTAATGTGTCCGTGACGAATTGTTTGACGAGACTCTTTACGAGTACGTGCAAAACCAAGACGGAATACAACATTATCCAAACGGGTTTCTAACAAACTCATAAGGTTATCACCAGTAATACCCTCAGCCTTCATAGCTTTGGTGTAATAACCGCGAAACTGTTTCTCAAGAATACCGTAAATAAATTTAGCTTTTTGTTTTTCACGAAGCTGAGTACCATACTCGCTCAACTGACGACGACGTTGTCTTGGTTGACGATTGGACTTCTTGTTAATTCCCATAACAACAGGTTCAATCTCGAGTTGACGGCATCTCTTGAGGACAGGGGTCCTATCAATTGCCATAGTTACTGTCCTTCCTTACTACACGCGACGACGTTTGCATGGACGGCAACCGTTGTGCGGTACAGGTGTTTTATCCTGAATACCAGAAACTTCAAGTCCGGCTGCCTGAAGAGAACGGATTGCGGTTTCGCGACCAGAACCCGGTCCTTTGACGAATACTGCTACTTTATGAAGACCGTGCTCCATAGCAGCCTTTGCGCATGCCTCAGCAGCAACTTGAGCAGCAAATGGAGTTGACTTACGAGAGCCTTTAAAGCCAACAGTTCCGCCTGATTGCCAAGCAATAACGTTGCCTTGGGGATCAGTAATAGAAATAGTTGTGTTATTAAATGTGCTCTTGATATGAGCTTGACCAACTGCGATATTCTTACGCTCAGAGCGACGAATATGCTGGGTCTTTTGATTTTTCTTTGGCATAATCTACTCCTAGGCCTTCTTCTTAGCACCAATTTGACGTCTCTTACCTTTACGGGTACGAGCGTTTGTATGGGTGCGCTGACCGCGTACAGGAAGACCCTTACGATGGCGAAGGCCGCGATAGCAACCAATCTCCATCAGGCGAGCAGTGTTTTGCCTTACTTCACGTCGTAAGTCACCTTCAGTGGTGAAGTTTGCATCGATATAGTCACGAAGCTTGGTAACTTCATCCTCTGTAAGATCCTTAACGCGAGTATCTGGATTAATACCGGTCTCGGCACAAACTTTAGTAGCTCTTGTTTGCCCAACACCGTATAAATACGTTAGACCGACTTCTACACGCTTGTCGCGTGGAAGATCGACACCGTTAATACGTGCCAACTTCGAGCTCCTCTCTTAGCCCTGACGCTGCTTGTGGCGAGGGTTCTCGCAGATCACGTAAACCTTGCCATGACGACGAATGACTTTACATTTGTCGCACATCTTCTTTACCGAAGGGCGTACCTTCATCTTAAACTTCCTCCCAGTAGTACGAATAAACTGGTAGCAACAGATGCGCTTAGTACAAACATCTGTTTATAAACGCCCAGCCGCAGGCGAAACAACTGCCGTGATGTAACGGGGTTATTTGTAGCGATAGGTAATACGACCTCTGGTAAGGTCATACGGAGATATTTCTACCGTTACCTTATCGCCAGGCAAAATACGAATATAATTCATGCGTATCTTGCCGGAAATAGTACAGAGAATGGTTTTACCGTTTTCGAGCTCTACATTAAACATTGCGTTTGGTAAAGGCTCCAGCACTGTGCCTTCAAGCTCGATTCCGTCTTGTTTACTCACCGTACCTACTTTCTTCTTACAAATCACAGCGATCATTTATCATACATAAAATCAGCATGAATGGAAATAGCAACACGTATTGTACACAATTACACAAAAGTTTTACAAACTTTCTTCTTGTGTTACTTCGCATACATCCCAATCACGAACGCGCTTGAATCTTGGACTGCAACTTTTATGAGTCAGATTCGCCGCCCTGCATAATACAATCGGCACCAAGATCATCAGCCGTTAAAACAACGGGGCCATCTTTGGTAATAGCGAGCGTGTTCTCATAGTGGGCAGCAATTTGACCATCATCGGTTACAACGCCCCACCCATCGGGCAATGTATGGCTTGCATAATCTCCAAGCGTAATCATGGGCTCAATAGCAATAACCATACCTACCTGTAGTCTTACGCCACGTCCCTTTTTACCATAATTAGGTACATTGGGATCTTCGTGCATGTCATGTCCAACGCCGTGGCCAACATAATCACGCACAACACCATAGCCATGCTTTTCTGCCAAGCTTTGTGCAGCAAATCCAATATCGCCCAGATGATTTCCAGGAAGAGCCTGTTCAATGGCGTCGTGAAGACAGTCGCGTGTAATTTCACACAGTGCCTTTGCCTCGTCGCTTACTGCACCTACATAAAATGTCCAAGCGTTATCACCAACCCAACCATCAACGGTAGCGCCTGTATCAATGGAGATGATGTCGCCCTCTTTAAGCACTGTGCTCGGAGAAGGAATGCCATGAACAATCTGGTCGTTAATAGAAGAACAAAGCGAAGCCGGATATCCGTAATAGCCCTTAAACGTAGGAATTCCACCGTGAAGGCGAATAAAGTTTTCTACCGCGCTGTCAATTTCCTTGGTAGTAACACCAGGTTTTACCAGTGTTCCTGCAAAGCGCAATGCTTCCTTAGAAAGCTTTCCTGCACGCTTCATCTCTTCAATTTCTTGCGGACTTTTAATGTGAATCATAAGGAAAGGAGCTCTTTGACACGAGTAAATACCTCATCGGGGTCAGCGGCTCCATCCACCTCCTTGAGTTTAGACTGGGCTTTGTAATAATCAACCAAAGGAGCAGTTTGGGTTTCATAGGTTTCAAGGCGCTTTTGGATAGTTTCGGGCTTATCGTCATCACGTTGATACATCTGACCACCACAAGCAGGGCAAACATCACAACCAGCAGGAGCTGTATAAGCACATGCTCGGCAAGTTCTGCGTGAACTCAAGCGCTTAACAATTAAATCTTTAGATACATTAACATAAAGCGCACCATCAAGGGTTTTACCAAGCGTCGCAAGCTCGGCGTCCAAAACTTGAGCCTGCTCGCAATTGCGTGGGAACCCATCAAGCAAGAATCCCTTTTCTACATCGTCGTGCGAAAGGCGTTCTTTAACCAAACCAATGACAAGCTCATCGGGTACAAGCTTTCCCGCCTTCATATAAGACTCGGCTTGACTCCCCAATTCTGTATGAGCCGAAACCGCACTTCTAAGTAGGTCTCCTGTAGAAATATGAACAAAACCAAATTCAGCAACAAGCTTTTGCGCTTGTGTACCTTTTCCTGCACCAGGTGCACCGAGAAGTACTAAATTCATAGGATTCAACACCTTTCGATTGTTAAACAGATATGATAAATGTAACACGTTTTTTAGCTTTAACACACGAAGATCGAGATTTTTCAAAAGCGTACAATCTAGCCATCAGCTTATAGGGACTGGCGTGTACTTAATATATAAATTACAGGCATAAAGGCTATAAATTTCGAACAATAAGGACCATCATGCACTTAGCCAACAAAAAAGCGGAGCCGCATGCTCCGCTTTATAATCTTATCCGCGTGCTCAGAAATGCACTCTATAGTACCCAGCAGTTCTAATGGAAAAGCCCCTCGTAATTGTGCATTTTGAGTTGACTTTCAAGCTGAGAAATTGTATCCATAGCAACGCCAACCATAATAAGCACCGAAGTACCACCAAACGCCTGCAACAAAGTGTTTCCCGTAAACCTAAACATAATAGAAGGAATAACAGCAATAGCAGCCATAAACAGTGCACCAGGTAACGTAATGTGATCTAACACATCTTTAATATATGCAGCAGTTGCCCCACCAGGACGAACGCCAGGCACAAAACCGCCTGCTTTCTTTAGCTGGTCTGCAGTTTCATCGGGGTTAAATACCATAGCAGTATAGAAATAGGCAAAAAATACGATAAGTACAACCGATAACACCCAGTTTACCCAGCCCGTAGAAAGGGAGTTAGCAAAAGCTTGAATCCAATCGACACGCGGGAAAAATACTGCAACCTGAGCAGGCATATATAACAAAGCAGAGGCAAAGATAATAGGAACAACGCCCGCCGTATTAACCTTAATAGGTAGGTAGGTAGATTGACCACCCATAATTCGTCTTCCCATCACGCGCTTAGCATATTGAACAGGGATACGACGCTGGCCACGCTCAATGAAGATAATAATGGGGATAATAGCCAAAATAACAAGGAGCGTAACAAGTGTTGTTACCATTCCAAAGGTAGAGGTATTAACCGACGAGGTTAGTGCAGAAGGAAGACCAGCCATAATGTTTGCGAAGATGATAAGTGACATTCCGTTACCAACGCCTCGTTGCGTGATAACTTCACCAAGCCACATAATAATCATGGCGCCAACAAGCAAGACTCCTACAATGATAAACGCTTCGATATATTCAGGAAAACCAAGGTTTGAAAAACTAATTCCATAGCTCTTGAATAAAAAGTAATATCCAATTGCATTTACCAACGCCAGAACAACCGTAAGATAACGCGTGTACTGCGTAATCTTACGTTGTCCTGATTCGCCTTCTTTTGCAAGCTCTCCAAGCGAAGGTATAACCGCCTGGAACATCTGCAAAATAATCTGAGCCGTGATATACGGCATAATTCCTAAACTAAAAACGGAAACGCGAGAAAGAGCTCCACCAGAAAAAAGATTAAGTACAGCTACTGCACCACTACCAGCGGAAGCCTCTTGAAATGCCTGGAGCATGCGAGCAAACGGCACACCAGGTGCAGGTAAATATGCGCCAAAACGATAAAGCAACAGGATTGCCACCGTAATGAAAATCTTGTTTCTTAACTCCTTGATGCGAAATGCGCTCGAGATGCCCTTAAACACGCTTACTCGACCTTTCCTCCGGCTGCCTCAATTTTTGCTTTAGCAGAAGCAGAAACCTTATCAACAGATACGGTAAGTTTCTTAGAAAGTTCACCGTTACCCAAAACCTTAACAGGAATATAGGTGTGTTTAATTACACCTTTTTGTACTAATGTTTCGTCGTTTACAGTTTCGCCATCAGCAAACAAGGTGTTCAGACGATCAACATTAACAGGTGTGTATGCTACACGATTGTGATTAGTAAAACCGGGGAGCTTAGGCAAACGCATAGCTAAAGGCTGTTGTCCACCTTCAAATCCGGCTCCTTTACCGCCACCAGCACGTGAAAGCTGACCTTTAGTACCACGGCCAGCAGTTGTTCCAAAACCAGAAGAGTTTCCGCGACCAATGCGCTTACGTGATTTCTTGGAACCTTGTGCAGGACGAAGATCATTGAGTTGCATATGTCTTGCTCCTAGTTCTCTTCAACCTCAACAAGGTGCTTTACCTTGAAGATCATTCCACGGACGCTTGGGTTATCAGGGAGAACCGAAACGTCACCAATTTTACGAAGACCCATTGCACGACAGGTCAATGTTTGATCTTTTTTCACAGATGCAACGGCACTGCGAACAAGCTTAACGCTTACTTTTTTATCAGCCATGGTGCTTAGGCCTCCTTTCCATTAAACATCTCTTTTACGCTCATACCACGACGAGCAGCTGCTTCTTCGGGGCTTGTCAAAGATTGCAAGCCTTTTGCGGCAGCTTTGATCATGTTAAGAGCGTTGCCGGTACCCAATGACTTAGACAGTACATTGGTAATTCCAGCCATTTCAAACAGAGGACGAACAGGACCTCCAGCAATAACACCAGTACCAGGTACAGCAGGTTGGATCAATACACAACCAGCACCATAGTGCTCTTTAACAGCATGAGGAACTGAACCATTTTCTGTGATAGGCACATGGAACATATTCTTTTTTGCATCGTCCACAGCTTTTTGAATTGCTTGTGGAACCTCGGCAGACTTACCCATACCAATACCTACATTGCCCTTGCCGTCTCCTACAACAACAAGTGCAAGTAAGGACATACGACGTCCACCTTTTACAGTTTTAGATACGCGATGGATGTAAACTACGCGCTCCTGAAGCTCGGAGTCATCCTGGCGCTTACGATCACGTGGCATTCAAATTCCTCCTAGAACTTCAGACCCGCTTCGCGGGCACCTTCTGCCAAAGCCTTAATACGACCATGGTAAATGTGTCCACCACGATCAAAGGTAACTTCTTTTACGCCAGCGCTTAATGCACGCTCTGCAACAAGTTTACCTACAAGCTCTGCAGCTTCTTTATTTGAACCAACTTTTACTTGACCTTTAATTTCTGCGGTTAAGGTAGAAACAGCGCAAATTACCTTAGCGTCACAGTCATCAATAACTTGAGCGTAAATATGAGCGTTTGTACGATGCACGCTCAAACGAGGACGCTCAGCTGTTCCAAATACCTTGGAACGAACACGGCGTTTGCGGCGTTTAAGACCCGCAAGCTTAGCCTGGTTCTTGTTCATACTTTCTCCTTCAACATGCCGCTACCTAACGGGGTAACAGACTTCCTAGGTGAAGTAAAACTACTTAGCAGCCTTACCAAGTTTTCTGCGAATGTGTTCGCCTTCGTAGTGAATACCTTTACCTTTGTAAGGCTCAGGAGGACGCTTAGAACGAATTTCAGCAGCAACTTGACCAACTTGCTCCTTAGAAATTCCCTTAACAACAATGTGAGTGTTATCAGGAACCTCAAATGACATTTCGGCTGGGCAAGGATAAATAACTGGGTGCGAGTAACCCAGAGATAAATCCAAGTCTTTACCTTTAAGTGAAGCACGATAACCAACACCAGCAAGCTCAAGACGCTTCTCAAAGCCTTCCGAAACACCGATTACCATGTTGTGAAGCAGGGTGCGTGTTAAACCTTGTTGAGCGTTGGCTTCTACCGTTGGCTCAGCGAGCTCAACTAAAAGCTCTTGACCCTCTTCTTTAATTACAACGAGCTCAGAAAACGTGCGCTTAAGCTCGCCTTTGCTGCCCTTAGCAACAACGTGAGTTCCGTCAATGGTCACCGTTACACCGGCTGGAACCAAGACAGGCTTCTTACCAATACGAGACATTGTCTGCTCCTATCCAGATGAGTAACGATTACCAAATATAGGCAATGACCTCGCCGCCAACGCCCAATTTACGAGCGTCACGATCGCACATCATGCCCTTAGAAGTTGAGATTACAGCAGTACCAAGACCGCCAAGAACGCGCGGCAGTTTATCTGCTGAGGAGTAAATACGCAAACCGCATTTAGAAATACGGCGAATACCGCGAATCACGCGAGCGTGTTTTTCTCCATACTTAAGTGTAATGTGTAAAGTTTTTTGAGGTTTACTATCTTCAATCTCAAAGGACTCAATATACCCTTCCTCGCAGATTACGCGAGCTACCTCAGCAAGTACCTTGCTGGAGGGTAAAGAGACCTCAGGTTTACCTGCGGAGTTAGCGTTACGAATACGCGTTAACATGTCCGCTATGGGATCGGTAACCTTCATAGATTCCTTCTCCTTCGTTCGTGATGAAACTGTGCATGTGGTTCACACTTTGCCCGTAGCAAAGATGCCTACACACCAGAGCTTCCTACCAGCTTGCTTTGCGCACGCCAGGGAGCTCGCCTATACAAGCCATTTCGCGGAAGCAAACACGGCATAAACCAAACTTGCGATATACGCTGTGAGGACGTCCACAACGTTGGCAACGGTTTTGTGTGCGTGATGAAAACTTCGGCTCACGGTTTGCCTTGACGATCATCGATGTCTTAGCCACAAATCCTCCTTTTACCTTGGCTTTATTACCAAAGCCTTACGATTGCTGTGCCGAGCACAGCCACTCCATCATCTACCAAATACTATTTTTTGAACGGGAAGTTAAATGCAGCTAAAAGTGCACGACCTTCTTCGTCGGTAGATGCTGTAGTTACAACGGTAATGTCCATACCACGTGTGTGATCGACTTTATCGAAGTCAATTTCCGCAAAGATAAGCTGCTCGGTTACGCCCATGGAGAAATTACCGTGGCCGTCAAAGCTCTTAGAGGAAATACCACGAAAGTCGCGGATACGTGGAATAGCAATAGAAATAAGACGATCAAAGAACTCGTACATACGATCGCCACGAAGTGTTACCTTAGCGCCAATAGGCATACCAGCGCGAAGGTGGAAAGTAGCGATAGATTTGCGAGCGTGGGTAACCATTGGTTGTTGACCAGTAATGTCACGAAGGTCTGATACAGCGCCCTCGATTGCCTTGTGGTCGCCAGCGGCTTCGCCAACACCCATGTTTACGACGATTTTCTCGATCTTTGGAATTTGGTTAACATTTTTGTACTCAAATTCCTTTTGAAGTACGTCGCGTACTTCGTCGAAGTATTTTGCCTTTAATCGAGGCATGGCTTCGGTTGACTTCTTTGCCATAGGACACTCCTAAACTCTTGGGGTTTTAAGTGCGGGGATCGCCTCGCACCTCCCGACACCTTATCGGGAGCCTACCTGCAATTTTATAAAAGACACCTAGGTATCCCCTATAAAGTTGCAACGGTAAATGATACCTGTTTCTCTTGTAGCATTTGCGTGCTGTTGGGCGCATTTACAAAAACATCAGGATAATTCCATATTTCGGGCAGACGTTTGTTATTTGTCCATCATGTCACTTTAGTCAAAACAAAACGTTTTATAAAAGCACGCCCGCAGAGACACGCGCAGCGGCAATAAGCCAGGCGGTGTGAGTACGGGCGGAATTTGGTGTTAAAGGTGTGGGCTGCTAGTGCTGCCGACGACGCTTTTGCGAGATGAGGCTCATACCAGAACCTAATATTATGCCAAACGTACCTGTAAGAGCCAAAAATTGTGGAAGCACGCTTGTATCTCCAGTCTGGGGAACCGTGCGAGTATGTTGATGCGCGGACATGGGCGGCATAGGTTTTTTCTGGACGGTCACACGAGCTTGCTTTGTGGCACGAGCACCATCTTTATCGGTGACAGTAAATGTAACCTTATAAGTTCCATGCTGAGTATTATCAAACCCACCATTATCGCTCATAGATACCTTACTTGTTATATCGCCATCTTCTACATCACTTGCAGATACAACAAGACTTGTGAGATCAAAAGTATCACCTTCAGTAATAGTTGCGTCACGAAGAGTAAGTGTGGGCGCCTCATTCAAAACAGCTGCTTTCAAAGCATATACCGCATGAACCGTTACGTCCTGATTTACAAGAGTCTTACCTGTAAATACGCCAGATTTGTCTTTACCAGAACTATCGGTATTCCATTCCTTAAAGACATATCCATCCTTTGTAGGCTCTGCGGGCATAGATTGATCTTTAAGCAGATCGGTATCTATTGCTTTCCCGTGCTGTACCTTAACTTGCTTATATTGCTTGCCGTCATTCATAAAAGTAACCGTATGCGTTATCATACGAGGAACAAACGTCACTACTTTTTGAGTGGGATCTGTGTCTTTATGTGCAGAAACACGAAGTGTTTCCTCGGTTGGTGCAGTATCAATATCAGCTGATTCAGCCACCCATTCATAGCCTTCAGGAGCAGGAGCCGTAGGCTTTACGGCATACGTACCTGGAGCTAGATATGCAACACCTTGAGAGAAATATCCCGCAGCCCTAGCAAGCAAGGCAGTGTTTTTATCCGTTATCATCTTCTGCAACTCTTGTTTAGTAGGAGCTGTTGGAATCTGCTCAGAAGATGTAAGCGAAGTATTAACCAGATTTTCACCTGCATAGATAGCGTATGGCTTACCTGTTTCTACCTTATTTTCTGTGTTTTTGTACTGCACGACAAGCTGTGTGGGAATCGGGCGATAGGTCACGTAATAGTGTTTGGTGTTTACCTGATTGTCGTCTTTGTCACGCACAATACCATAATCATAGTTGCCAAACTTTTCAGTATTATCCTTGGTAAATGTGCCACCTTCGGGCGTGTCTATGTCATTACTATAGTAGAGATAGCCAGGAATGTTTGTACTGGTCAGTTCCTCCATCGTTGGGCGCTTAACAGAATCTTTCTTTGGGTCGCCGTCGTAACTTAAAAGGGGCGTATACATATTTCTGACAACCTGATTATTACCAAACCTTACCCCGGTAATATTTTTCGAGTCAGACAAATCGGGCAAATCTAACTTGGTAAACGGCTTGGTAGAGAACCTATCAGTTTCACCAGCACTCCGTTGAGAGAGCTCATTCGAGCCATTAATGTTTGCTACCTTGCGATATTGCAAATCATCTACAAAATGAAATTGCGCGCTGCATTCGGGTAAAAAGGCGACATATCCAAAAATTCCAGATGAATCTTCATGATTAAATCCTTCATAGCCAAAAATAGCTTCATGAGTGTTGTCACCCTCCATAACAACATGAATATACGTTTGGTTCTTTCTCATATAAACTTTGATATTCGTCTTATCAGCCAAATTGGATCCAATAAGCTTTCCATTTACCTCGAGCCTATATGGAATCTTATTGTCGGGAGCTTTATTAAAGTCAAAATCTGCCGATCCGTCTGGGTTTCTTAGCTCGCGAGATGATCTGTATGCATAAAATTGACCATCACCGGTATATACGCTTTCTTTATCAACCCGCGGGAAAAATATGAAAATGTCAACTCTTCCAAGCCTGCCATTATATGTATTGATAGTCTCATTAATGCTTTTAGTATCGCCAAATGCTTGGCCATTCTCTACAGAAAACTTCTTGCCATACGGCGTATAAAAAATCTT